>Ga0209119_1000408_pt1 | contig 43514 bp, 39 predicted proteins | sample COG_03_FD_184747 | JGI IMG/M metagenome (GOLD analysis project Ga0209119, IMG submission 184747) | Pelagic Microbial community sample from North Sea - COGITO 998_met_03 (SPAdes) (version 2) | ecosystem: Environmental > Aquatic > Marine > Neritic zone/Coastal water | place: Helgoland, sampling...
GGAATGCGAGAATTAAATGCCACTGGTTTCATGCATAATCGTGTTCGTATGATTGTAGCTAGTTTTCTAACGAAACACTTATTAATCGATTGGCGTTGGGGAGAAGCTTATTTCGCAGCAAAACTGTTAGATTTTGATTTAGCAAGTAATATCGGTGGATGGCAATGGGCGAGCGGTAGCGGTTTAGATGCAGCGCCTTATTTTCGAGTTTTCAATCCTACTTCACAAATGGAAAAGTTCGATAAAGATCTGTCCTATGTGAATAAATGGGTGCCAGAATTGAATACCCATCTGTATCCTGAGCCTATTGTCGAGCACAAATGGGCAAGAGAACGTTGCCTCGCGACGTACAAAGAAGCATTATCGAATGCTTAAGATTTTTTAGGAGAGTAACCGAAAAGTTCTTTTTCCTTAATTACCCGGTCAACATATTGCGGCAGACAACTTTCCCAACCTTCTTCACCGCATCGTATTTTCCGAAGAACTTCACGAGAGAAAATATTTTTGACATCTTCATCGAATTCTTCAATGTCGATAATACGGTTATGGAAATTTAGATAATCGATAATGGGTCTAAATCTAGGGTGTATTTCTGCGTTTTCTTTTCTCGCAATCTTCGAGTTTTCGTTTTCTTGGAAAGGGTAGACCAGAATCTTTAAATCTTTTGAGAATATTCTACCAAAAGCCTCGAGAATTCCACCTTGAAGATGACGGTAGTATTTTTCATCAAACAACTCACTTAGGTTATTTACCCCCATAACTAATCCTTGACGCTTTTTAGAAAAACGACCAAAGTAATCTACGAGCTTATAGTATTCCTGATAATTCGAGATAAGTACGGTTTGACCAAGACTACAAAGAATCTCAGCACGATCAAGAAAATCTTGTTCGTCCAGTTCGCCATCAGCCAAAAGGTTATTTAAAGTAATTTCCCACAATACAACGGTACGGTCAGGGTTTACTTTCTTATCATTTGCGAAAAGATCGTAGCCCCGTTTAATCATATCCATATTTACGCGAGTAACAGGTCGGAATGAGCCGCGCATTGCGAGTACGTGTTTCTTGTATAGTAATTCCGCTGGCAATAAATTATTTCCTTCAGGACCGAAAATAACAGCATCTGTGTAGCCGTTTTTAATCAACTGCAAAGACATCAGTCTGTTATCGACAGATTTAAAATCAGGACCTGAGAAATTGATTAGGTCAATCTCTATCGCATCCTTATCAATGTTGTCATAAAGAGTAGACAGGAAGAACTTCGGATCTTCATAGTAGTTATAAGCACCGAATATAAGATTCGTACCTAGTCTTCCGACTGTTTCTTGCTGGTGCTTAGCTTCGTTTTCACCGAGTCTAAAGTGAATAATAATTTCGTTTGTTTCTTTTGAAGCTTCAGTCTGGAAACGAATTCCCATCCACCCGTGACCTTTGAAGGTCTTTGCAAAGTTTATAGTCGCTACTGTATTAGCGTAGGCGAAATACATCTTATTCGGGTGTAGATTACGATCTAACCGCTTTTCAATGAGATTATACTCATGTTTTAGCATCTTACGCAATCTACTTTCGGTAACATATCTGTTATCCTCTTCTATACCGTAGATATCATCAGAGAAGGCCTTATCATAGGCGCTCATTGCTTTAGCAATGGTTCCCGATGCTGCACCGGCCCTAAAAAACTCGCGAACGGTCTCTTGACCGGCTCCAATTTCAGCGAACGTGCCGTAAATCTCTGAGTTTAGATTAATTTTAAGTGCCTTTTGGGCAGTGGTTAAGATGACGCGGTCATTCATGCGAATAGCTGATAGGTTAATCACTGAAACAAAAGTAACATTTAGTCTTCATCCTTCGGAATGAAAAGGTGCTAAATAACCTACAAAGAATGAGCCAAAAAGGGGAATTGATATTTTTAGGTTCTGGAACTTCGCAAGGCGTTCCGGTTATAGGCTGTTATTGTAGTGTTTGCGATAGCGCGAATCCTCGTGATAACAGGACTCGAAGCTCCGTTCACATCCACTTTCCCGAACTTTCGCTACAGATTGATACAGGCCCAGATTTTCGCCTTCAAATGCTGCGCGAAAAGCTTACACATATAGATGCTGTCCTTTTCACACACGAGCATCAGGACCATATCGCAGGACTAGATGATGTTCGGCCCATCATATTTCGCGTCAATAAAGAATTGGCACTTTATGGTCAGGAGCGCGTATTGAATAGGGTAAAGAAAGCCTTCCATTATGCCTTTGAAACGCATCCCTATCCAGGCGCACCTCGTTTTGCAACGACAACGATTAAACCGGGTAAGTCCTTTAGTATTAATGGAATTCAAATTACCCCAATTGGTTTGAACCATGGAAACTTACCCATCCTTGGCTACAGAATAGGGGATGTGGCCTATCTAACAGATGTTAACTACATTTCTCATGAAGCTGAGCAGCAGCTTACTGGTTTAAATTATTTGATTTTAGATGCCTTGCATAGAAAGCTACATCATAGTCATTTTAATCTTGACCAAGCCATTACTTGGGCGAAACGAATCAATGCTAAGCATACGTATTTCATCCATATGAGTCACTACATGGGAAAACATGAAGAGGTTGAGCGCGAATTACCAGAAAGGATATACCTGAGCTACGATGGTCTCAGGATACCTGTGAATATCTAATTTCCGAGGTATTTACCATTAACATAAACACCAACAACTCGATGCGTTGTTGTCGTCCCCTTAAAGGGGTTATTGTAAGCCTTTGAGGCAAATCCTGTAAGATCAGATTCATTCTTATCAAGGATGGTAAACTCCGCTATACCGCCTTCTACAATCTTAAGCTCCGGTAATCCTAATAATGCTCTAGGGTTAGACGAACATACTTGCTGAAGAATGGGCCAGTCTAGCTTTTGCATATCTAATAGATGTACTAACGAACCTTCAAATCCCGCCATGCCAAAAGAAGCATTATCAAATTCACAGGCTTTCTGTTCGATATCTTTGGGTAAGTGATCTACAGCTAAACAGTCTACCGTCCCGTCTTCTATGGCTGACCAAAGAACTTGCTGGTCTTTCTTCGTGCGTAGGGGTGGGGCCACTTTAAAGTTTGTATCGTACGTAGATACGGCAGTTTCATCAAAAAGTAGATGATGAATATTAACACTACAAGTGAGATTTAAACCCTTTGATTTCGCTTGACGTATTGCATCAATACCTTCTGCAGTACTGACGCTTGCGATGTGCATGCTTCCTTGAGTATACTCTAATAGCTTCAAATCGCGATCTATCTGAACAGATTCTGCTAATTCAGGGATGCCTTTAAGCCCAACGTATGTGGACGTAACGCCTTCACTTACTTGACCATTAACCGCAAGATTTGAATCCTCGGGATGGACCATAATGCGACCAAAAGGTTTAGTGTATAGTAGGGCTAATTTTAAGAGATTCGCATTTTGAATGCCGCGTTTGTAGTCGCCGAACAAGACGGTACCGTGCTGAAACATATCAAACATATCACTCATCTCCTGACCACTACTATTTCTGCTTGCAGAACCTACTGGGACTAGATTTACCGATGTGCTTTCGCCTTTACTAAGGACGAATTCAACACCAGTTTTGTTTTCTATTCCTGGAGCACCGTTACTTACAACTCCAACGGCCGTATAACCGCCTGATGCCGCTGCTGCCGCACCAGTATCTAACGTTTCACATTCTTCGTTCCCAGGCTCACCGAGATCACTATGCAATTCAGCGAAACCAGTAGTTAATGTTGCACCTGCTAAATCAATGGTTGGACATGTAACAGACGAGAGATCGCCTATAGCAGTAATCTGAAATCCTTCAACTAAAATATCTACGGTTTGTAAATGGTAAGGACTTTGAAAGTCAACTACGTAGGCATTTTTGAAGAGGAGTTGCATCTCGATTAAATTTTAGCAAAAATAAGGGCAATTAGTGCGCAAAACAATGCAAGTGCCAAAGCTATTTTACTTTCCGACCAAAATTGGACAGATCTACTTGTATCCGTGGGCGTTGTAGACCAGCTGTAATACTGGACTTTAGCTTCGTCTAATGTTATCACGTTAGTATCATATTTATCATCACCATAATTAATTAATTCGGCCTTGTACTTCTGTAATTGTTGACTAGACGCCCATTGTAAAAGGGCTCTATAATACGGATGATCTGAATCTTCAATAGAAAACGACTGCTCATAAATCGTTGGACCATCAACTATCTTCTGCCAACCTGCTAAAACTATTCCTTCTGAAGTACGCAATAAGGGCTGTAAATGAGTCATATTCTCACCGCTCCAACGCTTAGGATTAGGCCAACGGTTTTGATCCGATGCTCCAATAAAATAGTCTTTGTAAAAGTTTTCATCTAACACGGGTAATACTTCTTCCTCTAGTTTTTTCGATTGTACACCTGCCATACGTAGTAGGATGTAATCTTCATTCGTAAGAATAGCAGGTATAAAGGAAAAGCCATTTAATACCACTATTGCTTTTAACGGTAATTGCGTTAAGTCAGTCGCATTGGTGTAAGTCAATTTTCGATCTAGAGGCAACGAGCTGAGATTCGGCGAACCCTTCGCGTTCATTGCGATTATAGGTAACCGGCTAGGACGATAGAGCTTTTGCCGATTATCTTCAAGGATAGAATCCCCGGTATAGGTCAAAAACAGTTCATCTGAAGCAATGGACCACCAAGGAATACTCACAATACTATCGAATTCTTGTACTATCAATTTACTCGAATCACGTAACTCCCAACCGCCATTATGAGGGCCGTTAGTAATGGTAAAGGTCTGCTCTCGTGTATTTTCGCTCACTAGAGCTATAGAACTATTGAACAGCGATTTTCGCTTCGGAAGGTAATAATGAGAAGCGCCCGTTGGAAGACGGGTGAAACCCGCAGAAATGAGGGTCGTCTCCTCAAGATCTTGTAAAGGCGCAGAAGAAGACGGCCAATCTTCAAGAGCTTCCTCTAATTCATCGAATCGAAACGTGCCTAATGAGATACCGCCTCTAACACGCAGCGTATACATTTCTTTTGGTAACCTATCGAGAGCCCCAGGAAGCCAGGACTCCTTTTGAGACCAAAATACTGGAGCATTATCAACGAGGAGCGAAGTGGTTTTGCTTAAAATTCTCGGTTCAGCTAGCGAAAAAAAGAACAACGAGATGACAAGCATTCGAAGTGAAACGAGTAGCCATTCCTTTAACTTATTGCGCCGACGATCTTGAGTTTTGAATTGGTCCAACCACATTAAGGAGGGAATAGCTACGGGCTGAATAGCCCGTCGCCCTAGTAAGTGAATGATGGGTACGACAAGTGCTAAAGCAGTGGCCCACAGCCATTGTGGTGAATCAAATACCATCTTCGGTGAGTTGCTTTAGAAAGGCATGGGTGATCTCAAAGACATATTCAGCTGCTTCACTGGTCTGATAGTTATGAATCACATGGTCTTTGCAAGCACAATTGGTCCATTGCTTCATAGAAGACCCCAAGTTTTGGTGCATCCATTGTGCTTTCTCAACGCTAACTACTCTGTCTCTAACTTCATCGGATTCATTCCACATCATTGTAAGTGAAGGCGCCTTAACTGCCTTAAAGGTTGATTCTATCATAGTTGTTTCTAATAACCATTGCATCTGAATGACGCATTCCCAACAATATGAACGGTGTTTACAATCTTCAACTATTCCATCTTCACGGGGTGGAAGGTCACGAAAATCTTGACTTGAGGTCCATTTCAGTAATTCAAGTCCCCAAGGGTCATTAACCAGTGCTGCAAATGGATCATTCAGCCGTATGTTAGGACTGTAATTCACCAGCGCGTATACTTTATTTGGGAACGTAGCAGCCAATTTCAAGGCCAAAGGAGTACCGGTACTACAAGACATAATGATGACTTTCTTACCCAGTGTAGTTGCCAATGCAAAATCCTTCTTAGCCTTTTCCCAGGCTGCGGTTGCAGTGAAAGTAGCATAACGAACCGAGTCTTCCTCCTCCAATCCGTGACCGGCTATACGAGGGTAATATGCGTTCGCTTGTAATCTATCAGCGATCCAAAATCGAACTGAATCACCTTCGTGTTGGGTCGCGCTAAAACCGTGTAAATACAGCAAGACATATTCCGTTTCCCCGATGCTGTCATACCAGTCCACAGCGCTAATAGCACAAGGTTCTGCTTTTAAATTAGTATCGAAATGCAATAGACTATCGTTAATCGCATCAAACGGGGTGTTTACTCTAGGTAAAGACAAATCGTATGAAGGTGCAACAGTAGTAGGACCTGAATAATAAAATGCCGCTACTAAAAACAGCATACTGAAAAAACTCAATAACGCACGCTTCAAGGCCTTCATTCTATGGCATATTTAAGAGTGAGTGGAAATTTTAAAGGATCTGTATTTAATTCCAAAACGCCTTTAAAGGTGATTACTTCATCAGTAAGATATTCTTGTTGATGTTTTAAATCCAATTCTAAAACGCTTTCCGGACCTGCTGCACCACAAAAGAAACAACTCGAGAAAGGAAAAGCGCTTAGGGCGTACTGCGAGTTAACCGCATCTAATGCTATTATATAACCTGTGATCTTAACTAATTTCCCATCCCATTGCTTTAACTCTTCGGTCCAGACAGGCACTTGTACCCAACTTGCAGTGGTGGGCTCGTAAACCTCCTCAAAGTTCAAGCGCTCGAAGGTATTCCAAGATAGGCGCTCTTGAGCGAAGCCTATTAGACCCAGGCACATGAATAGGAGTAGCGCTAATTTTTTCATCCTGCGAATTCCACGTTTTTAAGGATAAAGAATAATCGGTATGGATCTTTTTTATTGAGAACTAAAAGACCTTTTACTACTACGAATTGGTCGGTAATTAAAGCATCAGGTCGTTCTTTAAAGACCAATTCAACCACTGTATTCGGTGCTGCATTTCCGCAGAAAAAACAACTCGAAAACGCGTATCGGCTCAAAGCATATTGGCTTCCTTCTACATCGACCGGTACGAGATATCCTTGAAGGACTACCTCTTGCAGCTCGTAAGGATCTAAATACGAGGGGAATTGAGGCTCGTAAAGACCATCAGGGGTAGTCGAATAGGGAACAGCAAGAAGTTCCCACGGAACGACTTTCTGAGCCAATACAGGAATCGAGATGATACTAATGAATAATGTGACTAGCAGTTTTTTCACGTCTTATTCATTTTTATGTAGAGCAGGAAAGCGGATAATAATAGCGGAACTAAACCAATAGCCGCTTGTTCTAAATTTAACGGTAAGTCAAAAACATTGAAAAGTTGAATTCCACCCATTAATCCTAAAAGACCAGCGAATAGATACAGACCATAGGTCGCTAAAAAAGCTGTAGTCCTTTTTATTCCTTTTACACGCAGCAGCTGTACCGTTGAATTTTCGGTCATTCCTATGAAGTAGAGAAAGGCAATGAACAGTAATGCGACGAATGAGGAAAGTAGCTTTCCGTAAAATGTTGCCTGATCCAACGTGGGCTGCCATTGTTTTTGCAATTGACCGAAAATAAATACTGGAAATGCGCCTTGTTCATTTGCGCGCTTCGAAATGACACCGGGAAGCATTAATAGACCTGACTTAGATTTTAACTTCATTAATAACGATGTAAAATCTTTATTATCAGCATCATGCATACCTGAATAAGCTGCGTTTGTCACAAAGTATGACTGTTCATCCGCAGTACGATCAGCAGTAAATATACCGGATATCAATAGGTCGTGGTGCGCATGTGCTTCACCTCTCGAATCACTGCCATGGGCGGTGTGAACCGTTGCACCAAGAACATAATTGTGCTGAGCGGCTAGCGCAGCACTTACTACGATTTCATTAGCATTTAAAGGTCTGTTTCCCTGTTCGAAGTGAATACCAAACCAATCGAAATAATTTGCTTCCACGCCGACAACAGGAATACCGCCGATATTATCGCCTAGAGAAATGGGACAAACCTCTTTTACTAGTGGATGCTTACCCCAAAATTCCGCACTCTCATTGGGGAGATTTCCAGTAGGGTTCTCCATACGGAATAACGCGCTGGCTACAATCTGAGTAGGGGCACCTTTGTACCCAATCACAACATCAACAAGCGAAGCACTTTCCTGCCAACGCTGATAGATATAGCGCTGTGCGGCACCAGGTAAATGCAATACGATAGAGGTAAGTAGGGAGAGTAACAACGCAATACCCAAAACGACCCACCGTTTTCGGAACTGTGACCACCAAATTTTGAATATCAAATTCATAAGGCAATAAGGTGGTCCTGTATATCAGCTTGAAGTAATCTGATATCATGGGTTACAATAACCATTTTTTTACGGGGATATTCAATACGAATTTTCTCGAATAGCTGGATCGCTGTAGTCGCCCAATCATCGTCTAGCGCGCTTGTAGGCTCATCGAATAGTATCCATTGAGCATCTTCAGCCAAAACCCAAGCGAGCCAAAACCGCTGTTGTTGACCAATGCTTAGTTCTGCAGGTAGTTTTTCGAAATGATTGCGCAGTCCCAGATTGATTGCTAGGGATTCCCATAATTTACCCACAGTCATTGACAACTGCTCTTTCATAATCATGTAGCTAATCCACTGCTGTTGCTGGGGCATTAAAGCGGTCTTCTGATTATTTACAATAGAACTTAATTCAGAATTGAGTTCACCATGTAGCGCACGCAATAAAGTTGTCTTTCCTACGCCAGAGGGTCCCGTAATGACAGTAATTCCATCGGGAAAATGCAATTCCGGGTAGCTTAGTGTGTAGGATGGGCTGACTTGTATTTCCATAGGAACTAAATCGAAGCTAGTGACAATACCAATGCAACTGCGCTTAGGGTGTAGATTAATTTCCCGATAATACCAAGGGTTATACCCAACGTGGCTAAAAATGCGCTTTGTAAGCTCTTGCCGACGCTATTATTGGAACTATACTGCCCGATAAAGGCTCCTATAAATGCGCCTACGAACATTCCAGGACCCGTTATAAGACCTAGCAAAAGACCAATTGTGGCTCCTTTAGAGGCCGCCTTTGATCCACCGCCGCGCTTTGCTATATATCCAGGCAAAAGATAATCGGCCAAGAAAAACAAGAGTCCCACAAATGACCATGCGTAAAAATACACAACGGTATCTGCGGAAAGTGAATGAGTCTGCGCCAAAAGAATCAAACCGGCTGCGGACAGTAAGGGACCAGGCAACAGTGGTACTACTGCGCCAACAATACCCGAAATCAATAAAATCCATGCGAGAAAATCCATTGGATAAATATACGAACTGCACTCTAAGGAATAGACAAGGTATACCTAGCTTTACACGGTGCATTACGTAGTTGTAGATATAGAAACCACCGGCGGCAGACCCAATGGAAACGACATTACTGAAATAGGTATTGTACATGTACAACACAACAAGATTACACGAAGTTGGTCCTCATTTGTGAAGCCGGACCGTAGTATTCCGTACAATATACAGATGCTTACTGGCATTACAGACGATATGGTGGCCAACGCTCCAACGTTCGCTTCCTTAGCACCTGAATTACTTAAAGAATTAGAAGGTGAGGTGTTCGTTGCACATTCGGTGAATTTCGATTACAGTTTTATTGAACGCGCATTTAAAGAAGCAGGAATTAATTGGCGAATGCCGAAGTTATGTACGGTGAAATATGCAAAGGCCATGTTTCCTGAGTTTGGTCGGTATTCATTAGCGCATCTCACCCAGGCTTTAGCCGTTGCTAATGATAATCCACATCGCGCGCTAAGTGACGCTCTGTGCGCTGCAGAAGTACTCATACAATGCTGCACCGCTGATTACGATGATAAAAAGTTGAATGATACGAAATTGGGCCTATTAAAGCGCATTCAACTCCCAGACTTGATGCCGGCACATTTCTATGACGAATTGTCAAAGGAGGCTGGCGTATACCAATTCTTGGACGCTTTCGGTATGCCACTATACATCGGTAAAGCAAAGAATATCAAAAGCCGAATTACCCAACACTTCAGTACTGATCAAGGCGCAACTAAGTACCAGCGTTTAATGAAGGAATGCCACAGCATTAGCTACGAGATTTTTCCGAATGAAACTTTAAGTCTCATCTACGAAGACCATTTGATCAGAAAACACTGGCCACCTTTAAATAAAGCGCAGAAGAAGCAGGCGCTAAAGTTCGGCTTGTACAGCTATGAGAATGGGAGAGGAGAGGTGAAATGGGTAGTTCAAAAATCAATTGGGAGTGGAGCGCTACGTAAATTTGGTTCTTATGTAACCGGGCAGCAGTGGTTGGCCGATTACTTACAATTGGCCCGTAAAATGGAATGGACGCAAAAAGAGGCGCTCAATCAATTATTAGAAAGCAATAACCAACGACTCATTCTTGCACTTCCTTCAGATGACCTTGGTGCACTATTTATAGAGCGTGGAAATATAACTGGCATTTACACAGGTGACGACTACCTCACAAACGAAGAGTGGGCGAGAACCAACTTTATACCTGTTAGTCCTTCGCCCACTATTAACGCTATCGGAATGAAACTGCTCGAACAAAATCCCGACCAGGTATTCTTATTGTAAGACTATTCCTTCAAATCTTTAGATTCTTCCTCGACAGTTGACGTATCATCTGTTGAAGCTTCAGGAAGTTCTTCCGCTGCTGCCTGCTCTAATTCCGGAGCCTTTTCTATATTAAATTTTAAAGTCTCACCGCTAAGATGGATGTGAATGGTATCTCCTTCAGTAATCTCCTTAGATATAATCTTCCCTGCCAATGGATCCTCAATCAACTTCTGAAGAGCACGAGCTAAAGGTCGAGCACCAAAGGCTTCGTCGAATCCCTCATCAGCGACAAAATCTTTCGCTTCATCACTCAGGTTGATGTGGTACCCTAAGTCTTGGATGCGTCCGAACAAACTGCGCAATTCAATATCGATAATACTATGAATATCATCTCTCGATAATGAGTTGAACAAGACTACATCGTCAATTCTATTTAAGAATTCTGGTGCAAAGGCCTTCTTAAGAGCCCCTTGAATTACACTGTTTTCAAGGTCCGTTTTACGTTGTTCACGCGCAGAAGTGCCAAATCCAACCCCGGTACCAAAGTCTTTCAACTGACGACTACCTAAATTCGAAGTCATGATGATGATGGTGTTCTTAAAATCAACACGGCGCCCTAGGCTATCAGTAATTTGACCATCGTCCAATGCTTGTAGCAATAGATTGAATACATCTGGATGTGCTTTTTCAATCTCGTCTAAGAGTATTACCGAATAAGGCTTGCGGCGTACTCTTTCAGTTAATTGGCCACCTTCTTCATATCCAACATATCCTGGAGGCGCTCCTATCAACCGGCTGATCGCAAATTTCTCCATGTATTCGCTCATATCGATACGAATCATGTTGTCCTCACTATCAAAAAGTAACTTTGTCAATTCTTTGGCGAGCTGGGTTTTACCCACACCTGTCGGACCTAAAAATATAAATGACCCTATGGGTTTATTGGGATCTTTAAGACCTGCTCTGTTGCGTTGTATGGCACGAACGATTTTCTTTACAGCTTCGTCTTGACCGATCACGTTTGAACGCAATTGATCCTCCATTTGGGAGAGTTTCTCCAGCTCCTGTTGCGCCACACGTTGAACCGGTACACCAGTCATCATTGCCACGACTTCAGCCACTTCTGGCTCATCCACTGTCTTTTTGTTCAACTTAATACTGGCCTCCCAGGCTTCACGCGCACTTTCTAATTGTGCTTCCATCTTCTTTTCATCGTCCCGAAGACGTGCAGCCTCTTCGTAACGCTGGCTTTTAACAACCGCGATTTTTTGTGTCTTTATCGCTTCTAATTTTGCTTCGAGCTGGGTGATGTCATCCGGAACTTCAATATTAGTAATGTGAACACGCGAACCAGCTTCATCCAGCGCATCGATTGCTTTGTCCGGTAAGTGACGATCGCTTATATAACGTTGAGTTAAACGCACGCATGCTTCAATAGCGTCCGGTGTGTAGATGACATTGTGATGCTCTTCATATTTATCCTTGATGTTATTCAAGATTTGAACGGTCTCTTCGGGCGATGTAGGATCCACTGTCACCTTCTGGAATCGACGCTCCAAGGCACCATCCTTTTCAATGAATTGGCGGTATTCATCTAACGTTGTGGCCCCAATACATTGAATCTCGCCGCGAGCTAGAGCAGGCTTGAACATGTTTGAAGCGTCTAAACTTCCAGTTGCTCCTCCAGCGCCCACGATCGTGTGTAGTTCATCAATAAATAAGATGATGTCGTCGTTCTTTTCTAATTCGTTCATTAACGCCTTCATGCGCTCTTCAAACTGACCGCGGTATTTTGTGCCCGCAACTAAACTAGCAAGATCTAAACTCACAACTCGTTTATCGAACAAAACGCGACTCACTTGCTTATCCACGATACGCAAAGCCAATCCTTCAGCGATAGCGCTTTTACCCACGCCAGGCTCACCAATCAATAGCGGGTTGTTCTTCTTGCGTCTGCTCAGAATTTGTGAAACTCGCTCAATCTCTTTCTCACGGCCAACTACAGGATCTAATTTTCCCTGGGCCGCAGATTTCGTTAAGTCCTTGCCGAAATTATCTAGAACTGGCGTTTTACTTTTTTCTTTACCTCTTTCGCGTTGGGATGATTTACGCGCTCCAGCTGCGCGACTAGCATCGTCCATATCATCTTCATCATAACTCATCGAAGGAGAAGGCAGATCTGTATCGTCAGAATCCGCACTGCGATCGGTTTCAACATAGTTGCTCTGGTATTCGCTTTTGACAGCATCGTAACTAGCGCCTAATTGGCCCATAATACCACTTATAGGATCGTTGTCGTTTCGCAATATGCACAACAATAAATGCGGAGTACGTATCACTGGACTTTGAAATAATTTTGCTTCTAAAAATGTGGTTTTTAAAGCTTTCTCTGCTTGACGCGTCAGAGGCAGGTTTTTACCACTTACCTGAGTATTTGTAGCATAAGGCGCGGCTACCTGCTCAATTTTACTACGTACTTGTTTGAGGTCTAAACCCAAATCTTTTAAGATTTGAATGGCCGTTCCATCGCCGTCTCTCAGTATACCGAGCAAAAGATGCTCCGTTCCTATATAATCATGGCCAAGACGCAGTGCCTCTTCCTTACTAAAGGTGATCACATCTCTCACTCTGGGGCTAAAGTTCTCTTCCATAATTGTTGTTTTGTGGTACGTTATTATTAGAACACAATACGTGCCAAAGGGTTCTATTCAAATCTAAATGGTCTTTTCGGCAGTTCACAGGGTACAATTCAAAGGTTTGTTAACATTCGAATGTGGATAAATGCCTCAAGTAAACCGGGAGCCGATGGGACTTTAGGGGCTTCTAAAAGCTATATTTGAAAATTACGAAAAAACCCGGCTTCGGCCGCACTAAATACTGACAATATGGCGCAGGGAGAACGCATTATTCCCGTAAATATTGAGGAGCAAATGAAAAGCTCCTACATCGATTATTCGATGTCGGTCATCGTTTCTCGTGCACTTCCGGACGTGCGTGATGGATTAAAACCCGTTCACCGTCGAGTCCTATACGGAATGCATGACATGGGTGTTACCAGCTCGAAATCCTATAAAAAATCGGCAAGAATCGTAGGGGATGTGCTCGGTAAGTACCATCCACATGGCGATAGCTCCGTATACGACACGATGGTGCGTATGGCACAGGACTGGTCCTTACGTTACACCTTAGTTGATGGCCAAGGTAACTTTGGCTCTGTAGATGGAGATAGCCCAGCAGCAATGCGTTATACGGAGGTCCGTATGCGAAAGATTGCGGAGGAGATGCTTTCTGACATCGACAAAGACACCGTAGATTGGCAGTTAAACTTTGACGATTCGTTGAAGGAGCCTACTGTACTTCCTACGCGTATACCTGGTTTGCTTGTAAATGGAGCTTCCGGAATTGCAGTGGGTATGGCTACTAATATGCCACCGCACAACCTTACTGAGAGTATCAATGCTATCAATGCATTTATTGAAAACGATGCTATAGAGATTGATGAGTTGATGCAGCACATTAGTGCACCAGATTTCCCAACGGGAGGAACCATTTACGGTTATGAAGGTGTAAGAGATGCATTCCACACGGGTAGAGGACGTATCGTTCTTCGTGGAAAAGCTACGATTGAAGAAGTACGTGGCCGTGAATGTATTATCGTAACGGAAATTCCATACCAGGTCAATAAGGCCGAAATGATCAAGAAGACCGCGGAATTGGTCAACGATAAAAAAATCGAAGGAATTTCAGATATCCGAGACGAGAGTGATCGTAAAGGTATGCGCGTAGTTTACGTTTTAAAGCGCGATGCCGTACCAAACGTGGTGCTCAACAAACTTTACAAATACACACAGCTTCAAAGCTCATTCTCCGTAAACAACATTGCATTGGTCAATGGTCGTCCGGAAATGTTGAATCTGAGAGATATGGTGAAACACTTTGTGGCCCACCGTCACGAGGTAGTTGTTCGCCGCACAGAATACGAACTTCGTCAAGCAGAGAAACGTGCGCACGTTCTTGAAGGCTTACTCATCGCAATCGACAACCTCGATGCTGTTATCAAACTCATTCGTGCATCTGCGACAGTAGATGAAGCTAAATCTGGCCTGATGACTGAATTCAAACTTTCAGATGTCCAGGCGAAAGCTATTCTAGAAATGCGTCTTCAGAAACTGACCGGTCTAGAACGTGATAAGATCAAGGCAGAGTATGAAGAACTGATGAAGACTATCGAATACTTAAAAAGTATTTTAGGCGACAAAGTTCTGAGAATGGAAATCATTAAGGACGAACTTCTCGAGATTAAAGAGAAGTACGGTGATGAGCGCAGAACCGCGATTGAATTTGCAGGTGGCGATGTAAGTATTGAAGACATGATCCCAGATTCTGAAGTGGTCATTACTATTTCGCATGCGGGTTACATTAAGCGCACACCACTTACTGAATACAAAAAACAGAACAGAGGTGGAGTGGGTGCGAAAGCAGCTAGTACACGAGATAAGGACTTTATCGAGCACGTATACGTAGCAACGAACCATCAATACATGCTCTTCTTTACCGAACTAGGAAGGTGTTTCTGGATGCGGGTATACGAAATTCCTGAAGGAAGCCGTCAAAGCAAGGGTAGAGCTATTCAGAATTTGATTAATCTACCACAGGACGATAAAGTATTGGCCTTCATTAATGTGCTCAACCTCAAGGATGAAGACTACATCAACAACCACCATATTGTGATGTGTACCAAGAAGGGTGTCATAAAGAAAACATCTTTAGAGGCGTATAGCCGTCCTCGTGTTAATGGTATTAATGCCATTACCATACGCGAAGGGGATACCCTGCTTGAAGCCAAACTCACAAATGGCGAGCAAGACATCATGCTTGCCGTACGTAGCGGTAAAGCCATTCGATTCCCTGAGACAAAGGTTCGCTCTATGGGCCGCAGTGCTTCTGGTGTAAGAGCTATTACAGTAGATCATGAAAACGACGAAGTCGTTGGGATGATTGTAGTGAAAGAAGGAGACGGATTCGACGTAATGGTCGTGAGTGAAGCCGGCTACGGTAAACGTTCTTCTCTCGAGGATTACCGGATTACTAACCGCGGCGGTAAAGGTGTCAAAACCATCACTGTTACAGAAAAAACTGGCGAATTGGTTTCGCTTAAAGCGGTCACAGACGAAGATGATTTGATGATCATTACTAAGAAAGGTACTATGATCCGTATGGGTGTAAATACTTTAAGAGTAATGGGTCGTGCCACACAGGGTGTTCGATTAATCAACCTTCGTAAAGGAGACGAAATTGCTTCGATTGCGAAAGTTCCAGCGTCTGAGGAAGAAGAAGAACTGCTCGATGCGGAAGGAAATGTAATTGTAGCTCCAGAAGGAGAGGAGGGTGCAACGGCACCGGAAGCTCCTACAGAGAGCGAAGATTAATATCAGTATTTTGAACAATGGCGCGGTGTTTGTTCTTTTAGAGACACTTACATTTGTGACCTTATTTAAAAATTGAAACTAAAGACAATGAAAAAAGTACTCGTCGCCTTATCGATGGCCCTAACATTAGGACTTTCTGCTCAAGAAGCTCCTAAAGTCACCAGTGCAATCATCGCATTAAGAGGCAATGAATTGGTAGAAGCTAAAGGCTTTATCGATGAAGCAACAGACATCATCGCTGGTAAAAACCAAGCTGAGGTTAAAGAAAAGATCTTATCGAAGTTTTACTACAACAAATCTTTAATTTACTCTAAGATTGCTGCTTCTCCGGATGCTGCTATTAAAGCACTCGACGAGAATGCAAATGATGTAGCTGCGCAAAGTATTTTGGATTTAATCAAATTTGAATCTGTAGCCAAAAAGCAGCCTTACACTGATGATGCGATTCAAAACATTCCAAACATTGCTTACAATTACCTTATTGAGGCAAGCACTGCCTATGATGCAGGAGATTATGAAGGCGCATACTATGGTTACATGAGTGCTTTTGAGCTGAAGAAAAATGAGCTTCTTGGTGAGTTTTCTAGCCTCGATACAGGATTGTTATTTAATGCCGGTATCATCGCTGGGCAATCGGGCAACTTAGAAGCCAGTGTAGATGCGTTTCGCAGCTGTTTAGACTTAGGATATAAGGGTATTACCTATAGTGCTACTTACGCAGCAAGCGGTGCGCCTCAGCAATATCCAACTAAGACAGCAATGGAGAAGGACTTAGAGCTTGGTTTAGCTACGGATCCTGTAGTAGGTGATGATGTTCGTCCTAGTGTGTATATCAGCTTAATCAATGCTTACAAGAAGTTAGAAGATGAAGCGAAGTATAGCGAAACCTTGAGCGAAGCAAGAGCATATTATCCTGAGAACAAGGATCTACTTGACATCCAGTTGCAATCTTTCCTCGACAACAAAGACTATGACGGTGCATTAGCCAACCTTGATGAAGCCATTGAAAAGAATCCTACTAAAGGAATTTACCACTTTGTGAAAGGTAATATCCTACAAACTGAGTTGAAAGATTTAGATGCAGCACTCACTGAATACAAACGTGCAGTTGAATTGGATTCGACGTTGAGTGATGCGATGTACATGTGTGGCTTAGTGTACATCGATCGTGCGAATGAAATCACTGAACAGATGAATAAACTAGGTTTAAATGAAACGCGTAAGTACAATGCGTTAAAGGATAAACAGAAAAGTGTATTCGAAGAAAGTCTTCAGTATTTCGAAAAGTCGTATGAAATGAATCCAAGCGATATGGATATTGTTCGCGCACTAATGGAGGTTTACCGAAAGGTCGGTGATTACCAGAAGTCTATGGACATGAAAGCAGTCATAGAGTCTGCTGGGGAATAACACGAACTTATAGATATAAGAGGACCTCAGTATAGGCTACTGGGGTTTTCTTTTACCTTTTACATATTTAGGTTATAATATATATTATGTTAAATAATGTTTTTGTAAACTAAGAGTATCTACCCCGTTGTAGGTTTTGAGCCGCGTTTCATTGTGTCCTTAGTCTTACTGTAATTATCATTAGATCGGGCCATCTGATCTTCGTAACGCGGATCCGGAATAACCGCGAGCTTATACAAAGCCGAAGCCTCGATGCTGTAAAAGCCAAATTCTTCAACCACACGGCCCTGAATCTTGTAGAGTCCTTTACCGCGGAATGGAAATTGAGCAGCAATGTTTGGAAAATGTACGCTATCAAGAAAATCACCATTCTGATCTACAAATGTGGCGAAATTCATACGGTCTCCTTTTTGCGTCTTTGTATCCTTGACCGTAACCAGGTATCCATAGCCAATCACAAAATGTCCTAGCTTCTCTGGCATCTCTACGGCTGTAGTTCCCTGATCCATAGGTTCATCTGCTAATAAAAACGGATCGGCTAATGGGAATCCTAGTAATTCTATTTCATCGAAAGCCCGCTCTAATGGCGATTGCTCTAAGAGCGGAACCTTATAGTCGTGCGAACTGACCGTTCCTTTAAACAGACTAGGTGCTGCAGCGGGCACAGCAGACTGTTTATGTCCCTTTAACATGTGGTGCGCTTCCCACAATAACGTTTGTTTGGAAATATCTGTAAACCTAAAGGCGCCTATTCTGATCAGCAGTGATAATTGTTCAATACCAATAGGAACACGGTCTATAAAGTCTGTAAGATTACTAAAGGGGCCTCCCTCCTGTCTTTCCCGACCAATAGTCACTCCTACGGTCTCATCTAAACCGTGCAGCAAAACAAAACCTAAATAGATTATTGTTCCGCGAATGACTGTGGGGTAATCGCCCTGCTGTACACATGGAGCTTCCACTATTCCGCCAAGTTTCCTGGCCTCGTGTACATAAAACTCCGTACTGTAAAAGCCGCCGAAGTTATTGATGACAGCCACCATGTACTCCAGAGGATAATGTGCCTTCAAATAGAGGCTTTGATAACTTTCAACAGCATAAGAAGCACTGTGTCCTTTAGCAAAAGCGTAGCCCGCAAAACTTTCTATTTGACGCCAAATATCCTGTGCCAATTCTAAACTATATCCACGTACTTTACAGTTTTCAAAGTACTGATTTTCAACACGTTTAAACTCCTCTCTTGAACGAAATTTCCCCGACATACCACGGCGCAATACATCCGCTTCACCCAAAGACAAACCGGCAAAATAATGCGCCACTTTAATCACATCCTCTTGGTATACCATCACCCCAAACGTATCTGGCATAATATCAAGCAATACAGGATGTGCATCTTGACGCCGCTCTGGATCGGTGAAGCGCAATATGTATTCGCGCATCATCCCACTGTTACTAACCCCTGGCCGGATAATGGAACTCGCTGCAACTAAACCTAGGTATGTATCCACCTTTAGTTTCTTAAGCAGCATGCGCATCGCGGGCGATTCAACGTAAAAGCAGCCCATGGCCCTGCCGTCCCGCAAAATAGATTTGATTTTCTCATCCTGCTTGAATGCCTGTAAGTTTCGGATGTCTAAGAGTGTGTCCTCTGGTTTATTCTTACGGACAATGTGCAACGCATCTTGAATTTTAGAGAGCCCGCGTTGACTAAGGATATCAAATTTATGAAGTCCAATATCTTCTGCCACCACCATATCAAATTGCGTTGTTGCAAAGCCTTTCGGTGGTAAAAAAGTCCCCGTATGGTAATGTATGCTCTTTTCAGCAATCAAAATTCCTCCTGCATGAATGCTTAAATGGCTTGGAAATCCCTGGATATAGGTACTGTAGCGTAGTACGAGGTGGCCCAGTTGGTCCAATTCATTACTACTAAACTTCCCCCTACTCAATTTATCTATCTCATGTTTAGGCAGACCAAATACCTTCCCCAATTCACGAACTACCGCACGGTATTGAAACGTGTTGTAGGTAGCCAGTAGCGCGGTGTGCGGAAAGCGTTTAAAGATGTATTGGGTAATATCGTCTCGATCACGCCAGGAAAAATCAAGATCAAAATCTGGAGGAGATGTCCGGTATAAATTGATGAAACGCTCGAAATACAAGTCCAATTCAATAGGGTCTACATCTGTGATTTTCAACAAATAAGCGACAATACTATTTGCTCCACTTCCACGCCCAACGTAGAAATAGCCGCGTTTTTGAGCATAGTTTACTATATCCCAATTGATCAAGAAATAGGATACAAAGTTCTTCTTTGTAATCAGTTCCAGCTCCTTCTCTATACGCTCCTTTACTTTGAAGTCTACCGTTGGATAACGATAAGCTATGCCATCATAAGCCAATTTTTTTAGCAGACGTAAATCCTTCTGTTTTGAACCGGTGTAGGTCTGTAAGTTCAGTGAGGCTTCATCCGACAACAAGACAGTACAGTCCTCCAATACCTGTTGGGCCTGGCGTAGTAAATACGGTACTTCAACATAGGCACTCTGTAATTCATCGTTAGACAGGTACAGATCGTCTTCTTTTGCTTGTTTATCCTTTGAGAGTTTGCTGAGCAAGGTATTCTCATCAATAGCACGCAGTAAGCGGTGTGCATTGTGGTCTCGCTTTCCTCTAAAAGTTGCCGTAGGCATTGCAATGAGTTTATGTTGACGATGAACATGTGGTGATAGGTGTAGGAAGCGCAACTGGTCTGCCCCTACTCCTATAAGTTCGTTTGGTGCTAGTGGCGCATCGGGCGGAAGACTTTCTAAAGGATAAATGATCCAGGCGTCTTTAAGTGCTGCGACCGGAGCGCGCGATGAAAAGCGCTGCTTTCGATGAAGATGTTCTGATAAGTGATCATTGATTTGGCGAAAGCCTTCCCAATTTTTAGCCAATGCCACATAACAGGGCGTTATTCCATTTCTAAAATCTACTCCGATGACTGCACGCTTTTTAGGGTGATTGCGTAAAAGATAGAGCACGGTCATGCATGCCGAAGTGTTATTAATATCAGTGATAGCCATCACTGGCCAGGGCTGGCTTTCGAAGAAAGCGAGCCACTCTTTAGGCGAAAGTACCCCGTAACGCAAGCTGTAATAACTGTGCGAGTTCACTAACATCTCTTCTGTTTTTTTATAGTCTCTAGAAGCCTAGATCCAGCTTACGTTGACGTGCTTGAGTCATCCCCATTCCTTGTAAACCCAGGTGGGCGTGAATTTCATAATCGTATTCCGTAACCAAACGCTCTCCAATGGGCCTGAGTAATTCCGGTCCATTGCTCCTAGGGTTTTTTATTGCCGCTGCTATTGGATAAGCATTAAGTTCTTCAGCAGGATATGGAAAAAGTAAATCCGTTACCTCTGCTAATGGCGTCGTAGGGTCTAACCAAATAGATTCATCTTCTTCATTGAGAATTACAGGTGATCGGTGGTGATCGATAGCAGCTGTGATTTTATTACTCACCGTTGTGATAATTGCAAAACTATCGACCATCTCGCCAGTATCTGGATTTACCCAGGTGTCGTACAATCCCGCGAAAGCGAAAGGAGCCCCATCCCTTTTATAAATGACGTACGGTTTTGATAAACGCTCTTTTTGTGGTCCCTCTATAAATCCATCTGCCAGTACAAGACAACGTTTGTACCGAATGCTTTGTCGAAAGGCTGGCTTCACTGTAATGCCCTTTGCACCGCGATACGCAGGATTATTTTCCTTGTTGTGATCCCCTTCTGATCGAGCATTAAAAAGGTAAAATGGTTTCTTAGCCCAATACGGAGTAAATCCAAACTGGTAATGTTTTATACGGTCGGAATGTTCCTGTGTAATCACAGGTGCTAATGTTCCTATACCAATATTAGTATTCGGCGTAAAGAGTTCTGGACGCTCTACAAGAGCGCTGAACCGCTTCTCTACGGCCTTTACTTTACTAATAGCTACATATCTACCACACATATTCTCCTTTCTTTTTGTCTACGTTTACTGATGTCTGTTTGCTAAAAGCGGCGGCGGTTCACCATTAAATGGATTTGTCCTTCCTATGGTTTTAGCACCTAGAGAAACGGCGCGCAACACTGAACGATCACCGAACCGTTGTCGTATGTGATCCATAGCGCTGTAGAGGTTACTGAGCTCCTCACTCTCTTCAAACAGATTCATCTGATAGCCTCCCCCTACTAAATGAGAGAAGCGAACACCTACCAAACGCACGAGTAATCTACGCTCAAAGAGTTTTTGGAATAGTTCCTTGACTTTAGGAATAAGAAGGTGGTCTGCTGCAGTATACGGTATGCGTGCTTGAAGCGTATGGGTGTTGAAATCTGAATATCTAATTTTAACGGTAATGCAAGAAGTTAACTTATCACCACGACGCAACTGATAGGCAAGATTCTCCGTCATAGCAACAATAATTCCTTCAAGTTTAACCACATCTATAGTATCCTTAGCAAAAGTGCGCTCTGTTGAAATACTCTTGCGCTCTTGGTAAGGGACAACCGGGCTTTGATCAACGCCCTGAGCCTTATGCCAAATCACAGCACCGTGCTTGCCCATGACACTTTGCATCATCTCCAATGGCATTTCTTGCAACGTTTGAATACGACGTACCCCTAGATTTCGAAGAGTCTGGTAAGTCTTCTCACCCACCATGGGAATCTTACGAACCGATAAAGGTGCTAGAAACGGACGCTCCAGCCCTTTTTGAACGAAAATCTTGTTGTTTGGCTTCGCTTCACCTGTGGCGACCTTACTAACTGTTTTATTTAAAGACAAACCAAAACTAATGGGTAATCCTGTTTCATTAATTACACGGTCTCTTAGTTCACTGGCAAATTTGAAGTTCCCAAAAAAACGATCCATACCTGTGAGATCAACAAAAAATTCATCTACTGATGTCTTCTCATAGACGGGTACTTCCTCTTTAATGACATCCGTAACTAAACTTGAGAATTTACTGTAGTTTGCTGAATTTCCTCGAATTATAATGGCCTCGGGGCACAGAGAACGAGCCATACGCATAGGCATAGCAGAATGTACTCCGAACTTCCTCGTCTCATAACTACAAGCTGCAACTACCCCACGATCACCTGTTCCTCCAATGAGTATAGGCTTACCGTTTAAGCGACTATCCATCTGCCGCTCAACGGAAACGAAGAATGTATCAAGGTCCATATGTAAGATGGAGCGATCCATGAATTTAGAGGTATTTAGTTAAGTAAGGACCCACCACAGGCACTTCGAGCGGCTCTAAGGCCGCTCAAAAACACAATGGATGAAGTTCTTTTTAAGCGTTAATTAGTTGTCCTTAAGATGATTCATCTCTTTTTTGAGGTCTGCCATCATGTGCATGATCTGAGACATTTCCTGTCCTGTACCTGCGGCAGGTAATTCAAAGCTGGTATAACCAACGGCTTTCCAAACTTCTACCAAGCGGTCTACAGGAACCGTGTAAGGCGCAAACTGTGGGTTATCTGATTTCAGCATTAATTCACCAATGTGGAGGTTATTGATGACACGCTTGTAAACAACACCTTCATCTTTCGTAATCAAAACATGACACTCGTCATTACGAATAGATTTCCAATCTTGAACATATTCTGTAATCACGTAAGATCCAGGCTTGATAGGAAGCATGCTCTCTCCTCTAATTTGAAAAACTCTATAGGTGCGATCCTGAGGAAGTTCAGGAAAGGGCATGGAAAAACGAGGTAATGCACCAATATAATCGGCATCGCCATAGCCACTGAGGTATCCCGCTGAAGCTTTTACAGGAACCAACGTTCCCAGCTCCCTCTCGTCTGTACCATCAACTACAACAGGCAAGATGCGCAGCTGAGCACCACTGATATCTGCTTTGGGAATACTGCTAGAACCGGAAAGATCCTTGTTTACAAAATCATCCAAGCGTACCTGGAAATAAGCGGCTAAATGCTGCAGTGTATGTAGACGAGGTTCCGCCCTACCTTCTTCATACGCACCTATCATGGCGCGTTTTACACCAATTTTAGTAGCCAGTTGCTCTTGTGTGAGCGCCTCCTTCTTGCGAAGGAACTTAAGGTTGTTTTTTACGTAATTCATAAGGCCGTATCTTTAGTACGTCAAGAAAAGCAAGAGCGCATTTCCTATTTGACTATGCTAATTTAGTTAGAATTCTAATATTTTCATCATTACTGCTGCTAATTTTTTTTGCACGTGGATTTAGAATACGCCTTAAATGAAATCGATAGCGCTAAAGAATGGCATTACGCTCCACTTGTAGCGGCAGGAATTGAGCGTCCCGAAGCGCTAGATGCTATTATCGAAAGGGCTTTTAACGGCACTAAGAAAGAGCGGATGCGCGGCTGTTGGATACTACACCACATTAGCGACAGCAGACCCGAACTCTTTTACAAGAAGGAACGGGAAATGATTGCTCAATTGGACCAAATGAAGACTGATGCCGAGGCACGATTCATTCTACGCTATTATTCAAAATACCAACTGCCTAGGCACGATGAGCGCGAAGGCCAATTGCTCGATTTTAGTTTCGATGCCATTATTTCGCCCAGTCAAGCCGCAGCCCCTAGAGTATATGCAATGAGTATTGTACATAGAATGGTGAAAAAGTACCCGGAACTCGCATCAGAATTGGCACAAAGCATAGAAATAGCTTGCGAACACGGTACACCCGGTATGAAGAACAGGGGCGGCAAAATTATAAAAGACCTCATGAAAAAAGGCTTACTCTAACGGATAGCCCGCCATGGCATTTCCTGCCAGAAAACCGCCCGTCCAAGCCGCTTGAAAGTTGAATCCTCCTGTGATTCCATCAATATCTAGGATTTCGCCGGCAAAATAGAGGTTCGTGCAAACCCGTGAACTGAAGGACTTAAAGTCGACATCGCGAAGATCTACCCCACCTGCAGTTACAAATTCATCCTTAAAAGTACTCTTCCCTGAAATTTGGAATACAGCACAACACAGCTCGGAAACTAAATGCTTAAGATCTTTTCCTGAGAGATCGCCCCAAGTCGCTGTACTCTTTATACCAGCACCCGCTACCATTGACTTCCAAAGACGCAGTGGAATACCATAATGTGCATGGTTTCCGATTCTTTTTTTACCGCTGTGCTTCTTTTCTTCATTGAAATCTGCCAGCACCTCATCCTCATCACGACCGATCCAATTAATCATAATTGGGAACCGGTAGAAACGATCATTAAGCTCTCTGGCTCCCCAAGCGCTAAGACGCAGGATTGCTGGCCCAGAAAACCCCCAATGTGTAATGAGTAATGGCCCAGATGCCTCAAGATCAGAAGCGGCAACCTGAACCATTGCATTCGGAACACTAATGCCGCTTAACCCTTTAATACGCTCATCTTTACTGTTAAAAGTGAATAAAGAAGGTACTGGAGAAATTATTTTATGTCCCAATTTTTTGAGGTTATCCCAGATAGCTTTTGAAGATCCCGCTCCGATCATTAATTGGTCCGCAATATAGGTTTGTCCGTGCGTAGTGAGCACTTCCCAACGCTCATCTTCACGCTGAGTAAAAGACTTTACTCCAGAGCTCGTATGCACCTTAATTCCAGTGGCATCTGCTATCTCTTTAAGACAGTCCGCAATGGTCGCAGAAGAATCTGTAACGGGAAAAACGCGGTTATCAGGTTCAATTTTCAACTCTATCCCACGATCAGCAAACCACTCCATGGTATCGCCCGGCTGGAATTTATGAAACGGCCCCAACAATTCTTTCTCACCTCTAGGGTAATGCGTGACCAATTCACGCGGATCAAAACAAGCATTCGTCACATTGCAACGGCCGCCGCCAGAGATCAACACCTTCCCTAAAACATCTTTTCCTTTTTCAAGAATGACAATGTTTGCCTCCGGTTGCGCCTCTGCGCATGCTATGGCTGCGAAATATCCAGCAGCACCTCCTCCTATAATGATTATTTGTTCTGACACATTTCAAAATTACGATAAAGAAATGCATAAAACTGATGTTTAAAAAATAACATTTGGCTACATTTGCAAACAAAAATATCTCAATATGAACCTAAGAGATGCACTTGAAGAATGCCTTCGTAAGCGCCCATTTATTGAGGAGGCGCTAAGCGAAGAATTGATCAATCTCAGTTCGCTAGCCCGCATCATAAAGGGAGATGTTGAGCATCTTACTGGTAAGGAAATCAAAGAAAGTGCAGTGGTCATGGCAATTCGAAGACGAGAGCCGCGGCTTCAATTTAAAATGCAGCATAAACTACAGCAGTTTATCGGCACCTTAGGCGATATCATAGTACGCTCAAATTTGGTGGCGTATACCTACAGGAAAACGCCGGCGCTACCCTCGAAACAGGCGAAATTCATATCCTATATCTCGGAACTACCTAGTGGTTTTCACAGCTTTACAGGCGGTATGGAAGAAACTACAGTAGTCGTTAGTGAAGGTTACACGCTTGCGCTAGAAAACGCCATGACCGGTGAAAAATTGATAGACCAAACGAATAATTTAAGCTCCATTACTCTTCGTTTACCCGATAGTAGCTCAGAGGTGATCGGTCTCTATTATTTTTTCTTTAAGCATATCGCCTCTGCAGGTGTTCCCATTAAAGAAATTATATCTACCACTAATGAAGCTACCTTCATTGTACACAACAAAGATGTGAATGCTGCATTTGCGATAATTAACACTATCAAAAAGCCGTTGTAGAGAACCTTTTGTTATTCACATTATTTGCGAATAAGATGGACGCTTGCCAGATTAATTGGACTAATCTTTAAAACCATAATTATGGAAAATCATGTTCAATTAATTGGGAATCTTGGAATGGCTCCAGAATCCAAACAAATCAACAACACCCTCCGTACCTCTTTCAGCCTGGCAACAAATACGGTATATAAGGATGCTGAAGGCTCTAAAAAAACCATGACCGATTGGCACAATGTAGTGGCATGGGGTAAACTAGCGCAAACCATGAATGAATACCTTAAAAAAGGTGATAAAGTGGGTATCGCTGGTAGATTGGTTACGCGCAGCTATGAAGACACGGAAGGACAGAAAAAGTACTTTACTGAAGTTGTGGCTAAGGATCTACTTTTACTCAGTAAAAAGCCAACAGAAGCTTAACTAGGCCGTACTCCCCAGCACAGGTGTTGGGGAGTTTATCCTACAATTAATCCATTTTCAAAAACCACTGGTCCCAAGACCGCTGTTATGGGCTGTCCGATGATCAATGGAGCAGATAAGGCTATTACCGAACCATCAGTCTCTTTCATGCGTGGACGCGATGCTAAATCACCTAATTCATCCACCATGTAATACATCCCCTGCGCATGACCGTTTACATAATAGACTCTTTTTATAGCAACATCCACGCGCATTCGAGCATACAAAACACCCGTAAATACCCATTCTAATAAGCCTTCTTTATTCTGTGGTAATTCATCATAAACCACTGACGGTGTATCGTCCGCGTTCAACAATGCAACCATGACATTCAATCCAAACAAACGTGCTTTCATGCGCTCAAAATCGTCAACGCTAACGCCGCTTTCGAAAAGCACATTAGGAATACCTTTGGCCATAAGGTAATCCCCTACTGCTGTTGGGTAAAATTTATCGCTGTAGCGCCCAATTCCATTTAATGGCACCTGCAAGGAACTAAGGGCGTTACCAACACGATTCATTAATGCTCGACGCACTGGAGTAATTGCTCTGGATTCGTTAGAAGAAGGTACTAGAAATGATGTGTAAGCAGGCTCATTATGCAAATGGAAAATTGATCGCTGATCGTGCAGATTGAAACAAAGCTCAGGTGAATTCATTTTTATCCATCCAATGAGCTTTGCGCTCTCAATGGTTTGGAAGGCTCGGAAATCTCGATTCAAATCTATGGAGAGTCCGTTTCGACGAGTAAACCGAACATATGCATCCGGATTAATAATAGGTATGATGTGTATGGAGTAGTCACTTAAATCAATTTTATTCCGCGTATGGAGATCTATGAGCGAAAGCAACATAAATATCCCTGTAGTCTCGTTACCATGCATGCCAGCCCACATACAGATACTGCGCGAACCCGTGCCTAACGTTGTATTCAAAATGGGACGTTCCTCAGAAGAATAGCCGATAATTTCCCAATTAAACGCCGTCAACAGTTCGTTGTATGGCATATACCACTGGTTATCAGACAAATATTTAGAATCGGAGGCTTGGAACATTCCCGTAATTTTAAAGGTGAAGTTAACGCACAAACGCGAATTGCTCATCTATTATCTACGCGCTATGAAAAAAATCACCATTGCTTGTCTGACGACGCTAATGCTCAACTTAGCTTGCACTCCAGAAGAACATGTACTCACCATTGGGTTTGGAAGCTGCAATGAACCGAATCAAACCCAACATCTTCTACCTACGCTGAACAAAGCGCTAGATAGTTTAGATCATTTCATTTGGCTTGGAGATAACATTTACCTTAAAAATGGACAATGGAACAGCTACGATAGCACAATGGCCCGATATAATGCTGTTTTTGGTCAGCCTGTTTTTCAAGACCTACTGAGTAAAAGCCATCATTTAGCGATATGGGACGATCATGATGCAGGCCCAAACGATTGCGATCTATCGACTTTTTCAGGCTTTTCAACGACGATGAGTGCATTTAAGGACTTCTGGAAGCCTGATTATCCACAACCCAACACGGACAGTTATTACGGCCAAACCAACGCCGCAGGAGGTCTAGTAGACATCTACCTCCTAGACAATCGCAGCTTTAGAACACATAAAGATTCAACTAATGCCACCGTTTTCGGCGTTGAACAATTGAATTGGTTCCACGACGCACTAATCCATTCCACAGCGAAAGTGCACATCATTTGCATGGGTGGACAGCTATTAAATACTGCGCAGGTATTTGAGAATATGAGTAACTATACTAAAGAACGTGACTTGCTGCTGCAATGGCTCTCTAAATCGCCAGGTAAACCCATTGTATTAACGGGCGATCGCCACAGCGGCGAAATAAATGAAATGGTGATTGACGGTAAGTCTATCATTGAAGTATGCGCCTCACCACTAACTGCTAATAAACATCCCCACCACAACGAAAATAACAGCGCTCGCATACACGAGAAGACGACTGATACACAACATTTTGGAGTGTTACAATTGAAACTTATTGATGCGAATCAAGTACGCTTAAGAGCGGGACTCTATGATTCAAATGGAACGGTACTGTTTTCTCATCGTGAAACACTATAGTTTTTGAATTTAACATGTTTTATATCAACGTTTTAATAGTATATGAGTGAAGTATAACTTTTGATGTCGTGCTTTGCAATTAGCTGAAAGTAATTTCATAAAAATTCAGCTGTAACACCTTGTTTCATGTGTTTCTAATTCATTACATTTGTAACTATGGAGAAGGTTGTACAACGTTTAAAAGCCTATATGGAACTTGAAGGGCATACACCTTCTAGTATGGCAAATGCGCTTGGAATGAACCGACCTACTCTCGTACACATACTTAACGGGAGAAACAAACCTAATCTCCAATTGATTCAAAAGTTGTGCGCTTTTGATGAGGAGATAGACCTACGTTATATACTTACGGGAGAGCGGTCGATTAAAAATCGCCCCGCACCTCTCGAAGCAGTTCCCGCCAAATCTGTCAAAGCACCAGCACCTTCCCCCACCCCTTCTCAAGTGACAAAACAGAAATTGTTGGTATTAAATCCAAATGGGACATGGGAAACCTATACCAAAGAAGCGTAAGTCAACGTATATTTGTGCAGAATTCACAGAGATATGACAGCAAAGAATAAGGTATTAATCGGACTCGTTATCGCAGCGCTTATTTCGCGCATTGCACCACACTACCCTAATTTCACTGCTATGGGCGCTCTAGCGTTCATGGGCGCAAATCAAAACAGAAGTCTTTTTAAGATTATTGCGTTGACTTTTGGAGTATTGATGGTCACTGACGTATTCATCAATAACTTCATCTATCCCTCAGGATCCTTTGTCTTGATGTATAAAGGCTCGATTTGGACTTATTCTGGATTTATAATTTACGCTGTAGCGGGGCATTATGCGAGAAGTGGCGCAAAGAGTATTGTGGCTCTTATTGCTGGGTCTGTCGGATTTTTCTTATTGAGTAATCTAGGAGTCTTTTTAAGCGAATACAGTCTTTTCCCTAGAACAATCTCAGGATTAGTAGCCACCTATGCGGCTGGTCTGCCCTTCTACGCACCAGAATTGATCTCCACAGCATTATTTAGCGCAATCGCTTATGCTGCAGAGATCAAACTAGTAGCGACCGCTAAGGCCTAATAAATCATTTGTCTTGGAATAACTCCTGCCGGTATGGTCTCAATGAGACTTCCTGTTGTGGAGTACGTGCGCACCTCGCCGCTACTTGCGTAGTCTTTAGCATCAAAGAAATATAGATTCCCGTTATGGAAATTTAAATTATAACCTCCAGGCAAGGTTAAGGTTGATGTTGGCCAATTTTGACCCGGAGTCCATTTCACTATGGCACCATCGTAAGAGGCATTTAGAAAATAGGCGTCTGTTCCATCCGAAGAAAATCCTATTCCATGCTTGCTGGCATTGCTTGGTGCAGCAACTTCAGTAGCCCCGTTGGAATACCCTTCGTACTTCCAGATACTTGCTGGTGTATCACCACCTGTACCGAAGTTCTCGTCTCCACTACATAAAATAAAGAGTTCATTTCCAATAACAGCAAACGAATTCGGTACATCACCTATGGTATGATGCTTAACATCGAACGTTCCCAAATCAATTTCTGCTAATGTCCAAGGTCCTTCATAGGTTCCGACCCCAGCAAATAGTTTATTATTAAAAATGGTCAATTGCTCCGTGTAATGTCCCATATCTATACTATCGACTAAACTTCCATTCGTTTTATCCAATACATAGATGGAAGAATCTTTCCAATTCGACACGAATAAGCGATTTCCATCCGAAGCTAAATAACGGGGCTGCTCAACCGTAGCAGACCAGCTATGCATTAAAGTGTTCCGATTGATTCCATGAATTGCATTACTATTGTTGACAGCGACATACAGCATTGAATCTGATTCGATCATATGCTGCGCAACATTACCTAATGGGAAACCGTTTTCTACAGAAAAAGCATTTTGAATGAGGGTGTCTTCGCTATAGGCGGTTATAGAGCCAGACCCTGAGCCAAAAGGCCCTTCATTTAAAATCAAATGTAAATCGGTGTAGACCCCTGACGCACCGGATGGCGTTTCTGCTGGGGTACAACTTACAGTAAGGCTTGTCAAAGCAGCTATTACTGCCAGTAGAGATAATTTTTTCATCGTTTTGAATTGAGTTTTAAATTTATAAGGTAGGACCGCCCTGGCATCGGGAAGTACTGATAATACTGTCTTTCATTATTAAATACATTATCAACTTGAAGCAATAAATTCCAACGATTGTTTGCCCCAGATAAGATATATGCCAATGCGCACCAATACTGTGCCGAAATTTCTCCTACTGCGCTATTATCACGAAGTGTATGACGTAATCCCGTATAAAAACCTCTCAGCTGAAGCGTACCTCTTGTTAGTTTAAATTCGGAAGTATACACAGCTTGCAAAACTGGGCGATATATGAGCGACTTGCCCACAATCGCGGGATCATTATTCATTGTTGTAAGGACCCTGGAATATTGATGAGTTAGGTTCATGTTTGCATTAAATTTTACCCAATTCCTTGCCAAGGTCATTGTCGTAGAGCTCGTGTAGACAGAATAATAGTTTTGCGGGGACCAATTCCCAGATGCCCCTGGGGTCCACTGTATCATCTTATCATAATACAATTGGTCTGAGGTTAGGTTCAACCTTAAATTCCCTTTTCTACGAAGTGAATACTTCATGCCGTATGAACGTTCCGCATCAAGATCGGGATTGCCCCCAGGATTCCAATACAATTCATTCAGCGTAGGTAAACGGTAATACGTTCCTAGAGCAAATTGGTTTTGAAAATCACCCCTAGACGTGGTCCGAACATAATGCGCACCAACGTGTGCATTATTTTGATAACCGGCACCTTTTAATACCACTTTGTCCTTCTTTGAAAGACGGAGGTTGTATAGGGCATGTGGCAAGAAGGCATGTGCATCGCGGTTAGATCCATCGGCACTAAAGTAATTTGCGGTAAGAAATAACTCTTGATATTCCTTTCTATACGAATACTGCAGCGTAGCCTGCGAATACCTATTTGTATCTTGAATAATCCAAGATGAATTGGTATCTGTGTATGCCTGCCACTCTCTGCTGAGGTAGACTTGCCATTGATTCGATCGATTTCTAAGTGCATACTTAAAACGCAACATCTCATCTTCAAGGTGGTTGATATAATTTGGCGTTAATACAGAGCCGCTATTATCCTTCTCGCTTTGCGTGTACCATAAGGTAGATTGCCAATTCCATCTCGATAATTTACCCTGAAACGACTGTAGGTAGGTCAAGTCATTGAAGCTATTTCCATTAAGTGTACCACTTAAATTGCCTATGGTATACGGATAGTTGTTCGTTCCCAACGTACTTCTTAGCGAACTTTGATACCGGACCGTGCCGATATTTCCCCAAGAATGGCCAAAGAAGCCTCGATCACCAATGCTAGATGCTGAAAAAAGAGTGCTTGTCCCACGACCTTTAGGAATTGTAGCGGTCAAATTTAAAGCTCCAACTGAACCCATTGGCGCAATCGCACCGCCATTAATACCATTATACAATGCCGAACTGCTCAACATTGACGCTGGAACTAAGCTAAGGTCGAGTACACCCGAAGCCATACTGCTTATGTCTATTCCGTCCCATAAAACGCGACTCTGCTCTGATGATGCACCTCCAAAAGAGGATGTCACTACACTACCAGGGGAATACTGTTTTAAAATAAAGCGACTGTCCTTAGTTAAATAAGCAGATGCGCTGCTTAGGTCTGCGACCAATGAATCGGCTTTTGTTTTGATTTCTTTTGAACGGAAATTTTCGCTCAAGACATTCGCTGTCCAAAGCGTATCAACCTGACTGTAGAGCAGCACAGGCTTCAGCAGTAGTAAAACTGAAACGATCAGATTCTTCATTACATACCAGTGCTTGACCCAGAGCACCATTTAAGGTTAATGTAGGCCAAGTCTTCTGGCTTCCCGCTCCATTATTCACCTTCCCGCACTTGCAGTGGTTTTTGAATAGCTTCATCACGAGTTACAGCTTCTGGCAAAGCCCCGGACTTCAACCGAGTTCCTTTTTAAGTATGCGTTCCCGCATACAACCTACAAAGCAAAGATACACTAAGAATAACGCCCTAAAACTTCCAATGCACTATTATATGCACTTTCTATGTGTAATGGATTCAATGAATGCGCTATGTCGGTATGTGTCAACGCACTCAAAACTTTTTCCGTCGGCATATTGCCAATCAATTGGTCGGAAGCAAAAGGACAACCTCCATAGCCTTTTAAGGCAGTGTCAATACGCTCGCACCCTGCACTGATCGCGGCTAAGGCTTTCTCACCAGCTGTATCGTAGGTACTGTGCATGTGCGCACCCCATGGAACTGTGCTGTGGTTTTTCATTAGCGTGCATAAATGAATCACCTTATCCGTGCTGCCTTGACCAGTAGTATCACTCAGCGAAATAATGTCAGCTCCACATAATAAAGCTTGTTCGAGACGCTCCAGAACCAGATCAGTGTGATAATCCTCGCCATAAGGGTTCCCAAAAGCCATACTTAGGTAAATAACCAATTCAACATTAGATTTCAACGCCAATTCTTTCACACGCTTAAGATCTTCAATAGCATTTTGTATCGTCTTCCTGCTATTGCGCTCTTGAAATATTTCGCTGACACTAAAGGGATAGCCCCAGGAATCAATATGACTGAATTCAGCTGCACGACGAGCCCCTCCCTCGCTAGCAACAATACTTAAGAGTTTTGTGTCCGAATTTTCCCGAGACTCTTCCAACGCAGTAAATAATGCATGCGCATCCGCCATCTGTGGCATCGCTCTAGGGCTGACAAAACTCCCGGCATCTATGGTGTGAAAACCACAATGCATTAGATTTTTAAGATGTCTAATCTTTTCCTCGGTGGGAATAAAATCATGAAATCCTTGCCAAGCGTCTCGAGGACATTCAACGATTGAGATGGTGGTCATTAGAGTGGGTTCGATAGGTTTCGACCCTAATTTACAAATTGCGGAGCATACGGCGCACCATTGCGGGGCCTTCATACAAGAAACCCGACCATACTTGAACTAAATCTGCACCTGCTTTTAACTTTTCGCGCGCATCCTCGCCCGTAAACACGCCTCCAACCGCGATAATTGCGATGTTATCATCTAATTTCTCACGCAAATATTTGACTATTTCCGTACTTCGTGCTTTTAGAACTTTACCGCTCAAACCACCCGCCCCCATGGCCTCCACTTTTTGTGCAGAGGTCTTTAGTCCCGATCTAGCTATCGTTGTATTCGTAGCTACTATACCATCTAGCTTTAGCGTGTTTATAATGGAAATGATGTCGTCTAATTGACCTTCTGTTAAATCTGGTGCAATCTTAAGCATCAGTGGCTTACGACCCAACTTATCATTCAAAGCTTTAACATCGCTAAGTAATGCCATTAAGGGCGCCTTCTCTTGTAATTCGCGTAAATTAGGGGTATTTGGCGAACTAACATTAACTACAAAATAATCCACAACTCCGTGCAACGCTTCAACGCCCTTCAGGTAATCTGAAGTTGCATCTTCATTGGGTGTCACTTTGTTTTTTCCAATATTACCACCAATAATGATATCGGTTTTCTTTTTGGCTAAGCGCAAAACTGCTTCATCGAGGCCACCGTTATTAAAGCCCATTCTATTGATCACAGATTCATCCTCTACTAGACGAAATAAACGCGGTTTTGGATTCCCTGCTTGAGGTTTGGGAGTCAGTGTTCCTATCTCTATAAAGCCAAAGCCAAAAGCACTTAGCTCATTGTAGAGCTTAGCATCCTTATCAAATCCCGCCGCTAAACCTATGGGATTCTTAAAATGTAATCCCATCACTTCTTTCTCATGCCCTTTTACTGGGCCGAAAAAAGCGTTCACTAGATTGCTCACGCCCGGAAACTTAAAGGCAATCTTCAACGTTTTAAACGTAAAATGATGCGCCTGTTCTGCATTGAGGTTAAAAAGTAAAGGCCGAATAATGGATTTGTACATCTATAGATTCTTTAGTCGTGCTAAATCGCGCTTGGCATCTTTCTCTTTAAGAGACTGACGTTTGTCGTAATTTTTCTTCCCACGCGCTACGGCAATATTCATCTTTATCCAGCCTTTTTCACTGAGAAAAACTTTCGTCGGAATCACAGTGATACCTGCATCTTTAGTGGCTTTAAGGATTTTATCCAATTCTCTTTTCGCCAGAAGTAATTTACGTTCTCGGAGCGGCTGATGATTAAATATATTGCCATGTGACCATTCAGATATGGTCATGTTTTTAACGAATAGCTCTTCTCCTGCGAAATAACAATAGGCTTCTGCAATGGACGCTTTACCCATACGAATGGATTTTACCTCAGTTCCTTGCAACTGCATACCGGCAGTAAAGGTCTCGAGCCATTCGTAATCAAATTTCGCCTTGCGATTTTTTATTTCTACCGTTTTCACAAGACAAAGGTACGCTACTCGCGGTCTTTGAGCATAGGGACGAAAGCCGCATCTCCTAACACCTTTTGAACAAAGCTTCCATCCGACTGCTTCGTTATTTTAACCATTTTCTGAGTACCCTCTCCAACTGGGATGATCATTACTCCACCTTCAATGAGCTGGGCTAAAAGTGCCTTAGGTACAAAAGGTGCGCCGCAGGTGACTATTATTCTATCAAAAGGCGCAAAAATTGGCATCCCTTTAAATCCGTCCCCAAACTTTAACTCCGCACGATAGCCTAAATAGGTCAACATCTTTTTCGCAAAATCGAAAAGTGCTTTTTGACGTTCAATGCTGAATAGTTTCACGCCAAGTTGACACAAAACTGCCGCTTGATAGCCACTGCCTGTTCCTATCTCAAGGACTTTCATCCCTTGCCCTAGCTCCAATAATTCAGATTGCCATGCTACAGTCGAAGGGTGAGATATAGTTTGGTCAGCAGCAATGGGAAATGCCTTGTCTTGGTAGGCGTGCTGATGGAAGCTGCTCTCAAGAAAGAGGTGTCTGGGAATTTTATTCATCGCCTCAAGCACAGTATCTCCAGCCAATCCCTTAGCCTTTAATTCAGAACACATAATGGCACGTTGGCCTTGGTAATATGGGCTGTCCTCTTTTTGCATGAATTGAAAGTACATCGGGAACCAACGGTGTGGTCTATTGAAGTACGCTTCTTTTTAACAATTTGAAAGACTAGGATGACTACCTTTGATCTCATGTTCAGAAAGACCATTTTAATTGCACTGTTCGGAATTATTTTTCTACTCTACTCTTGTGAGGAAGAATCTGCTCCTGCTGTAGCTTATTTAGAGGTTTCAGAACTTCTTGTTGCTTCGAAGTCAAGTGAAGGAACGTCATCTGCAAAATTGAACACAATTTGGGTCGAACAGAATGGCCAACAAATTGGCGCCTTTTCTCCTCCGTGTCGTATTCCAGTATACGCTGGAGAAAATCAACTCCTTCGATTTATACCTGGTATTGCACTAAACGGTGTGTATTCTCAAAGGAACCAATATGAGATGCTCTCCCCGATTGAAAAAAATTGGGATTTAAATGAGGGATCTACCAGAGTTCTTTCACCACAATTTTTAACATTTGAATACAACCCTACATACGACTTAATAGTTGTCGAAGATTTTGACGGTATTGGTCTGAACTACAATAAAACAATTCAAAGCGATACGAATTTGCTGATCACTTCAGATACGAGCGAAGTTTTCCATTATCCTGGTGAAACACCCAATAAAAGTGGAAAATTTGTACTGCCGCCAGTAACCTTAGGTGAATTCAAAACACTTCAAGCCTTCGATCTACCAAAATATGGGGCAAACATATGGCTCGAGGTAAATTATAAAACAGATGTAGCTTTAACCTTTGGAGTGACGGCTAACGAAATCCTACAAAGCGCTAAGACCCCAGTGGTGACACTATTTCCTAATGAAGAATGGAATAAAGTATACATTAACCTCGTTACTGAGGTAAGTGGGTACCCCAATGCCTTAGATTATAATTTATTTTTTGGAAGTATCAATACCACTGATGATACCGCCACTGTATTGATTGATAACATAAAGCTATTGTATTGAGTTCCGCCAAAAAGTTAGAACGCAAACTACTCATTCGTTATATCGTATTGGATCTTTTTGCCGGCACGGGCGCTTATACCGCGCTCCATTTAGTGCGTAAACTTTACGTAGAACCTGAACGATTCGGTACAGCAATTCCATTAAAATTTGATCAAACATTTGTGCTTGGGGCCGCTGCGACTACAACCTTGTTTATCGGCATTAGTGCGCTAAGCGGTATTTATAGTAATCTTACCCGTAAAAGCCGATTAACAGAGGCATTCAACACTTTTGGAGGAACAATAATAACAGCGGTAATACTTTTCTTTTCAGTCTTTTTAGATGACTACATTAAAGAGTATAGCGACTATTACATGACGTTAGGCACCTACACGGGAAGCCTTATCGTACTCAGCGGAGTATTTAGGTTTACTCAGAGTTCCATCGTTAGGCATAAAATTGACAAAGGACTACTCAAGTTCCCGACGTTATTAGTGGGAGGAGGAAAAGATGCGGCGGATCTTCTTGATGCTTTCGAAAAGGATCGTAGTAAGGGATATTCATTTTTAGGTTATTTAAACACGTCCGGCGATATCGCTGATACACGTATGAATGCAATAGCCTATTTAGGTGACATCAACCAGTTAGCCGATATCATTAACGACAATACTGTAGAAGATGTAATAATCGCACTGCCTAGTGGGAATTCTGAACGAATTGCAACTATGGTAAGTTCTATAGAAGATAAAGACGTTCGCATACACGTTCTCCCTAACCTGTTCAGTATTCTTTCCGGACAGGTAAAAATGGAAAGTTTAGGACGTGCGCTGATTGAAGTAAAGCGTGAATTAGTGAAGCCGCATGTCGCATTCATTAAAAGATTGTTTGATATCGTAGTCGCTTCACTCCTTCTTATAGTAGCCGCACCATTCATCTTGATTTCTATTGCCATGATTGCTTTCGGTTCGCCGGGACCATTTTTTTATACACAAGAGCGATTGGGCAAAAACGGAAGAATATTTAAAATCATAAAACTTCGTAGCATGTATCGAGATGCGGAGCTACAAGGTCCTCAACTGAGTAGTGAGGATGATCCCCGAATAACGCCTTGGGGTAGAACCATGCGAAAGTTTCGTCTAGATGAATTACCGCAGTTTCTGAATGTCTTAAAAGGCGACATGGCCATAGTAGGCCCAAGACCCGAGCGCCAATTTTTCTTTGATCAGATCATCTCAACTGCACCGCATTACAGATATTTATTAAAGGTGAAGCCCGGAATTACATCCTGGGGCATGGTGAAATTTGGCTATGCTGAAAATGTGGAAGAAATGATTGAGCGCGCGCGATATGATTTGATCTACACAGAAAATATAACGTTGGTAAACGATATCAAAATCCTGTTCTATACCTTAGTCACTGTCTTGCAAGGACGAGGCAAATAAAGAACCACAAATCACCCTACATGAAAAACATTACCGTAATTGGTGCAGGAACTATGGGCAATGGCATTGCTCACGTCTTCGCACAGAGTGGATTCAACGTCCACCTCTTTGATATACGCGAAGCTGCTCTTGAACGAGCCTTAAGTACCATCACAAAAAATATGGACCGTCAAATCTCAAAAGAGAAATTGACGGAATCACAGAAAAGTGCCGCTTTGGCGCAACTAGAGACGGGTACAGATTTAAAAAATGCCGTGGCAAAAGCGGATTTAGTAGTAGAAGCAGCAACAGAAAATACAGCTGTCAAATTTCAGCTCTTCAAAGACATTGATGCACATGCACCGGCGCACTGTATCCTCGCTTCAAATACCTCTTCTATAAGCATTACAAAAATTGCTGCACAGACTGCACGTCCAGATAAAGTCATTGGTATGCATTTCATGAATCCTGTTCCGGTGATGCGTCTTGTTGAAATTATTCGTGGATACAGCACTTCTAACGAAGTCTGTAATGCAGTCATAGAAATGAGCAAAGCGCTGGGTAAAACTCCAGTGGCCTGTAATGACTACCCCGGTTTTGTTGCAAATAGAATCCTGATGCCCATGATCAATGAAGCCATCATTTCTTTGCATGAAGGTGTCGCTGATGTGCAAGCAATTGATTCTATAATGAAGCTAGGTATGGCGCATCCTATGGGTCCTTTACAACTGGCCGACTTCATAGGACTCGACGTATGTCTCTCTATCCTAAATGTGCTTTATGATGGCCTTGGCAATCCAAAGTATGCACCGTGTCCGCTACTGGTTAATATGGTCACAGCCGGTAAATTAGGTGTTAAATCAAAAGAAGGCTTCTACGATTATTCTGTAGGAATCAAAGAAGCCACAGTTAGTTCACAATTCAAATAATCATAGTATGAAATTACGTTTATTACTTGCGGGTACATTGCTCTCTTTGCAGGCATTTGCACAAGTTGATCTGATCAACAAAATAAAAGACAACGGCGCAGACGCACCGCTGGGCTACGAATGGGAAACTATTGTCGATATCGAAGCTACCCCAGTCAAAAACCAAGGAGCTTCCGGTACTTGTTGGTCCTATGCGACCACTTCATTTATCGAAAGCGAGATGATGCGTATGGGGAAGACCCCAATTGATCTTTCGGAAATGTACACAGTACGTAAAGTCTACCAAGACAAAGGCGAAAAATACATCCGTCTTCATGGGTATCTGAATTTTGCTCAGGGCGGCGCCTTACCCGATGTGCTTTACGTAATCAAAAAGTATGGTGCGGTTCCACAAGAAGTATATAACGGCCTAAACTATGGAACTGAAATCAACCGTCATGGTGAGATGGAAGGTGCTTTAAAAGGTATTCTAGATGCTGTAAAAGGCAATAAGAATGGGAAATTGTCTACCTCATGGAGGAATGCATTTGATGCGAGTTTAGATGCTTATTTAGGCGCGGAACCTGCACAATTCGGCTACAATGGAAAAACCTATACGCCAAGAAGTTTCGCCGATGAAGTCATTGGTGTCAATCCAGACGACTACGTTCAGCTCACCTCCTGGACGCACCACCCATTCTATGAGGCTTGTCAAATTCAGGTGCCTGATAACTGGACTTGGGGAATTTCATACAACCTTCCTATCGATGAAATGATGGAAGCACTCAACGCTTCCTTAGAAGCTGGATACCCTGTTGCTTGGGCTTGTGATGTTAGCGATAAAGGGTTCTCTATAAAGAACGGAATTGCTGTTATGCCAAATAAAAGCTGGGGTGATCTAAGTGCAGAAGAAGCACAGGCCATTTATGCTGGCCCGCACGAAGAAGCAAATGTTGATCAAAAAATGCGTCAAGAGCAATACGACAATTATCTTACTCAAGACGATCACGGTATGGTCATACAAGGAATGGTGAAAGATCAAGACGGTAATATTTTCTACATAGTCAAAAACTCATGGGGTGATATCCCAAATGATTTTCGACCAGGATATCTTTATGCCTCAGAAAGTTATGTGCGTTTAAAGACGATCAGCATTATGATGCACGATGATTCGCTAGAGAAATCTCTCAAGAAGAAATTAAATCTATAGCAGAGAAACTTTAGATTCATTTAATAAGCCGTTCACCGCAAGGATGGACGGCTTTTTTTTATGCGTAGAAACACGTTATAGGTAAACAAGCCAATACAAAGTCCTAATGAAGCACCCGCCATTACATCCGGCAGCCAATGCGCCATTAAATAAACACGCGAAAGCCCCACTCCTATAACTGCTAGTGCTGATAGAATTTGAAACGATATCTTTTTAAAATGTAGTGCCAGTAAAGTGAAGAAAACGAAGGCTGTGGTGGTGTGTCCACTTGGAAAAGCAAATTGTAATGGCACATCAAGTCCCACGGGTAACAATGTTTCTGACCATTGAATTACGGCCATCGGACGAGGGGAAGGAGCGAAAACAAGCCGTTTTAATGATTGTACCACGATACTCGATAAAATCCCTGCTGAAAGGAATTCGAGTGCCATGAAATAGCGCTTTTGTAAAGCAAGTGCGATAATAAGTATAGCAAAAAGTTGCGCCTCTCCCCAATTAGTTATGACTTCCATCCACCAATATCCTGATGTACTGTACCAAGCATGGTGCAGCACGAGCTGGGCGGCTACTTTGTCGGGATAAAAGGACAAAAAAAGCCCGCAGCACATAATGAACAGGACTGCGGGTATACTATAGTAAGGAATATGCTTCATTATGCACCAATAGTGTGCTGAAGCTCATGAATCTGACTCTCCCAGAGTTGCTTTGCTTCCTCTACTTCATTGGCATCGGCAAAGTCAGTGACTATAATCGAAGTATCGTTGGTTAAGGCATCTACTTCAATTCTAAATTCGAAGTAGGTATCTAAACCATCCTCCTCGTCACTCAACCAACGGAAACGCACCATTTTATCCATCTGTTTTTTCAAAAGTCGGGCTTGCTCTTCTGAGCCGTCCCAGAAAAAGGTAAAAAGTTCAGATCTTGAGTTTACATCGTCGCAAAACCATTCGCTCAATCCTGAGGGGGTACTCAAAAATGGAAATAACATCTTTGGGGATGCACGAAGTGGTATTTCTAACTCAAATTTTATCCTATCCATGATGGTGCTTGTCTAATTGATGCAATATAATAAGTCAAATGAAATAAGCAACACTTTGTGCAAAAACCCTTGAAAAAACCCTCGTTCTGACTTATTCTTTATCTTCATCACACTAATCGGAATTCCATGCAGTCAACTGCTTCTATCTTTCGTCAGCCTATTATATGGGTTGCAGCCCTTGGATACTTCGTTGATATCTATGACTTATTACTTTTCAGCATCATTCGAATCCCGTCATTGACAGATTTAGGTGTGGCAAATTTAGGAGAAGTCGGTATGCTTATTTTGAACACGCAAATGTTCGGACTACTCATAGGCGGAATACTTTGGGGAGTATTGGGGGATAAATTGGGCCGTACGAAGGTCTTGTTTTATTCTATCGCCCTCTACTCCATAGGTAATATTGCGAATGGTTTCGTCACGAACGGTACGCAATATGCCTGGATTCGATTCTTTGCTGGTATTGGCCTCGCAGGAGAATTGGGCGCGGGCATTACTTTGGTCTCGGAACTACTTCCTAAAGAAAAACGTGGCATTGGAACTTCACTGGTTGCCGGCGTGGGACTAACAGGCGCAGTACTTGCCTTCTTCATTTCGCAATGGTTCGATTGGAGAACGTGCTATTTCATAGGTGGAGGATTGGGACTGCTGCTTCTTTTCGTTCGCTTAAGCGTATTTGAAAGTGGTCTGTATAAAACGTTAGCTTCTAATTCTAAAATCTCTAAAGGCAATTTTCTAATGCTATTTGCAACGAAAGAGCGATTTATGCGATATCTAAGAAGCATTTTAATCGGTTTACCCACGTGGTTTGTGGTGGGTATTCTCATCTCCTTTTCCCCAGAATTCGCACGCCAACTTGGGATTACTGAATCTATTGATCCCGGCATTGGCATTATGGTAAGTTATAGCGCCATTGCTGTTGGAGATGTAGCAATCGGATTATTGTCACAAAAACTACAGTCTCGAAAGCAAGCGATGCACGTATTTTACCTTATAACAATGATTGGAATGGTCGTTTTCTTCACGGCTTCAACCGCATTGCAATTGTATATTTCTACGGGAATTATGGGCTTTGGAACAGGTTTCTGGGCCGTATTTGTAACTATTGGAGCAGAAAATTTCGGGACTAATTTAAGAGCAACAGCGGCTACCTCGATACCAAATATGGTCAGGGGTTCACTCAATGGAATTACAGCGCTCTTCTTGGCTCTAAATGCGAAATTCACATATGTCAACGCCGGTATTGTTACTGCGGTCGCAGTAATGCTTATAACGTATTGGGCTATTTCAGGTCTACAAGAAACGTTTGGTAGGGACTTAGACTTTTATGAGGAATAAAAAAACCCTTTGAAGTTTACACTTCAAAGGGTTTCTTGTAGCGAGAGAGGGGCACGATCCCTCGACCTCCGGGTTATGAATCCGACGCTCTAACCAGCTGAGCTACCTCGCCATTCAATGGGGTGCAAATATAATGCGCCTAATGAAATAGAAAAGTGATTTTTTGAATATTATCAAAAAGCCTCTACCAGTAATAGATACAGCTCTAACGAGCAGTAAAGTTTAATGTTTCCTTTCTTCTTAAAACCAAATACTTTAAAGAACATACCAGTAATAGATACAGCTCTAACGAGCAGTAAAGTTTAATGTTTCCTTTCTTCTTAAAACCAAATACTTTCATATCACTATGCCCCATTACTTGCTGTAGCTTGAGTAGAGAGCCTGTTTATTAGTAGTAAAAGAGTTGTGTACCGTATGCAACGTTATTAGTGGAAAAAGTAAAGCCTACACCTATGTACTGCCAGTCCGTAGATATCATATTTGCATAGTGACTGGATGAGTTTACCCATTGCTCAACAAGGTCTGACGCAACCAGTTCTGCTTCAGAGCCCAACGGATAGGGACCTCGTTTTGCAATGTTCTCACCCAAGCTGGAAAAAGATAATCCAAAGTCGAATGCTCGGGACCAGGGATTACTTCCATTTTGACCAGTATGACTGAAATAATCATTATCTGCCATATCAATGGAGTGTAGGCTTGCAATAGAATCTCCAATGGCAGTTTGAATTAAAGTATCTCTGCCTAATGAACTACGAATCTCATTGGTCTTAATAGCGATTAATCTCTCTACTTGTGAATTAAAAGTTAGTGACTGAGAATTACCGGGGTTTAAGGGTGTGGTATCACTTGCAGTGTCAATAGGGAACTCGCTTTCTGGCTCGATC
>Ga0209119_1000410_pt1 | contig 43432 bp, 36 predicted proteins | sample COG_03_FD_184747 | JGI IMG/M metagenome (GOLD analysis project Ga0209119, IMG submission 184747) | Pelagic Microbial community sample from North Sea - COGITO 998_met_03 (SPAdes) (version 2) | ecosystem: Environmental > Aquatic > Marine > Neritic zone/Coastal water | place: Helgoland, sampling...
CACATTGTTTGGTGCTAGCTCTCAGGCTGGTACTGTTCGCTTAATTACCAACAAGCCTGATCCAAGTGGTTTTTCAGGTAAGGTTAAATTAGGTGTTGCAAGCACCAATTTGGGTGCTGACAGCAATAACTTCGAAGCCGTTCTTAATGTTCCTGTTAACGATAAGCTAACAATCCGTGGTGTCGCTTATGTCGATAACCAGGGTGGTTACATTGATAATGTAGCTGGCACTGTTAATGCCTCTGAAAGTGCTCGTTTCCTGACGGCTGGTACAGTTCGTGATAACGGTCTTCCTATCAGTGAAGGTCGCAAAGGCAAGCAGGCCGGCGCTGATCTAAGTGGCGTTACTTTTCTGAATGCTGACAATGCAGCGCTTATTGATGAAGATTTTAACGAAGCTTCATACAAAGGCGGCCGTGTCAGTGCGCTTTATGATATCGATGATACATGGTCGTTGTTGGTTGGTTTTGGACAGCAAACTGTGGACACTGAAGGCGTATTCTTTGTTGATCCCGATCTCGATGATCTGCAAATTCAGCGCTACGAAGATGATACTTTAGAAGATAGCTTTGAAAATGTTAATTGGACACTAGAAGGTCGACTGGGCAATCTGGATGTTGTTTACACTGGCGCCTTTACTGAGCGCGAAGCAGATCAGGTTGTGGATTACACCGATTACCTGTTTGTTGGTCAATATCTTCCCTACTACATCTGTGATGGTTCTGTAACCTACCCAGGTGATGGTGTTGCCCCAACTGGTACCTGTCAGGCGCCTAATTTATTCGTAAAAAGCGACACTACAACAACAGTTAAGACCCATGAGCTGCGATTCTCTACAGATGAAGATCAAGCTGTTCGCGGAACCTTTGGCGGGTTCTACAGTTCACTGGAAATTAGAGAGCTAAATAACTTTACCTATCCTGGCTCGACCCAGGCGATCGCTTTTAATGGCGCCGTTGGTTTTGGCCCTAACTTCTCAGCTGCTGGTTCTTCTGTAAGTGATACCGGTCAATGGCCAGCAGGTGTGATTTTCCGAAATGATATTCTGCGTTCAGATGATCAGGTTGGTGTTTTCGGTGAAGCAACTACAGATTTATCAGACGAATTTGCTCTAACTGTTGGCGCGCGCTGGTTTGATGTTGAGGTTGATCTTAAGGGTAGTGCTGCTGGTTCGTTTAGTAACTTTGGTGCAACGGAAGATAACAATGCTGGCAATAACCTCGACACATTATTTAGCGGTGACAACGATACAGCTCAAACTGATGGCTGGATTGGTAAAGTCAGCTTAGCTTGGACACCTTCAAGTGATCAGATGTATTACGCAACCTGGTCAGAGGGCTTCCGTCCCGGACTACTAAACCGACCCGGTGGTAAGGGTAACGATTCCTATACAGTTCCTTTTGGTATTGATACGGATAATGTTACCAACTATGAATTTGGTTGGAAGACTGACCTGTTAGATGGCACATTACGCCTTAACGGTAGCCTGTTTATGGTTGAGATTGAAAACCTGCAAACCGGTATTCTTGACCCTAGTATTGCTAATCTGTTCTTTGTTTCCAATGCCGCCGATGCCGAAGTGAAAGGCTTGGAATCTAACTTTATCTGGGCGCCTAGCAGCCTCGAAGGTTTGACTGTTAGCGGTGCACTGTCTTTCTTGGACGCTAAAGTTAGCAACGTCATTATTCCAACAGGTGATGTGGTTAAGGGCGATGATCTAGCCTTTGCTCCTACTAAGCAAGCCAATGTTCAAGCGCGATATCAGTGGAACCTGGACTCAGGGCTTGTTGCTCACGTAATGGGTCATATGGCCTATTCTGATTCAGCTTATACTGACATTATTACCATTAACCGCACTGAGATCGACAGCTGGTTGATGACCGGGGTAAGTGCTGGTGTCAGCAGTGATGATTGGAGTGCTGAGTTTTATATGGACAATATGACTGACGAGCGTGCTCAAATATCCGGTAACTTTATGTTTGACCGTGATAGATTGACTCTTGCGCGTCCTTGCACCTGGGGCTTAAGAGTTGCTTTCGACTTCTAAGTGGGTATGCAAGGCTTAGGGCTTAGATTTAAGTTCTAAGTTAGTGAGTAAGAAAAACCAAAAGCGCCTCATACATGGTTACAGTGTTTGAGGCGTTTTTGTTTAGATGAGCTAAAATAGCCTAGATAAACAGTTTGATAAATAGTCCGGATAAAATAGCCGAGAAAAAAAGTGCAAATAGATTATCAGTCAATACAAAAGAAAATAGCCGGTCAGCAATTGCAGGAGGCCCTAGTTGATCTTGAGGCTATCCTCAAGACCGATTCAGAGAATATTGAGGCTCTTTACATGTCGGCACTCTGTTATCGCTATTTGAATAACTTTGATCGAGCGCAATCTTTTTTGGACAGTATTAAGAAAGTGTCACCAGATCACAGTCGCAGTCATCAGGAGCAGGGCCACCTGTATAGAGCTCGTGGCGTTCTTGATCCTGCGCTGCTCGCCTATCAGCGCGCCTGCCAACTTAATCCGGCCCTTGAGGCCAGTTGGCATGCCCAGTTGGATATTCTAACTTCCCGTGGGCAGGCTGAGAGCCCACAGGCTCAGCAGGCGGTTTCACAGATACAACGATTGAAAAATCTGCCCAGAGCGCTGGTTGCAGCGAGCGATTTAATTTCACAGGGCAAGTTAATTAAAGCTGAAGATATCTGTCGTCAGGTATTAAAAAAAGCACCGCGTCATATCGAAGCTATGCGTCTCTTGGCGGATATTGGTGCAAGGCTTGGTTCTCTGGATGATGCTGAGTTTTTACTTGAAAGTGCTCTTGAGTTTTCACCCCATAATACCCAGGTTCGAATCGACTACAGCCAAGTGTTAAGAAAACGACAAAAGTTTCAAGCCGCTTTGGCACAAGCTGAGATACTTCTTGAAAGTGATCCGAAAAATCTCCAGTTTCAGTCAATCGTTGCGATCGAATCTATGCAGACCGGCGGCTATAAAAAAGCCCTGGCACTGTTTGACAGCATTTTGGCCAAACTGCCCAATGACCCGGTGACTTTGACCTCAAAAGGTCATGCTTTAAAAACCTGTGGCCGACAGCAAGATGCCATTGATGCTTATCGCGCTGCGTTAACAAGCCGACCTCAGCATTGCGAGGCTTACTATTCTCTTGCCAATTTAAAAACCTATTCCTTTAATGATGGAGAAATAGCGGCGATGCACCAACAGCAGGATAACCCCCAGCTGTCGCATATGGAGTCTGTGCACCTCTGTTTCGCGCTTGGCAAAGCCTACGAAGATCAGAAGGAATTTGTCCGCTCTTTCGGTTATTACCAGCAGGGTAACAACCTTAAAAAGGCGCAAAGTGGCTACAATGCTGAGAAAATGACTGAAGATCTAGCGCTACAAAAAGAATTATTTACAGTCAGCTTTTACGAAAGCACTACTACTAGCGGAACTTCCGCAGCTGATCCGATTTTTATTGTCGGCCTGCCAAGGGCTGGCTCGACGATGCTTGAGCAAATTCTTTCGTCTCACAGTCAGGTAGATGGCACTCTGGAATTGCCCAATATTCTTTCATTGGCACAAAAGCTACGCCGGAAAGGATCAACTGATTCCGAGCAAACCTATCCGTTTAATATTGCCGATCTCGATTCAGAAGAACTTGAAAAGTTTGGTGAGGAATATATTCGAGATACACAGATTCATCGACAGAATGCTGATTTCTTTACTGACAAGATGCCAAATAATTTTCGTCATATCGGCTTAATTCAAAAGATTTTACCCAATGCTAAAATTATTGATGCACGTCGTCACCCGATGGCTTGTTGTTTTAGTGGCTACAAACAGTTATTTGCTGAAGGTCAGGAATTTACCTACGATCTAAGTGATATCGCCGAATACTATCGTGATTATACTCAGCTGATGGCCCATTGGGATCAGGTGTTACCGGGCAAGGTGTTGCGTGTCCACTACGAAGCGGTGGTCGAGGATCTGGAAGCTGAAGTCAGGCGTGTACTGGAATTTTGTAATCTGCCTTTCCAGCCTCAGTGTCTGGAGTTTCACAAAACACAGCGTCAGGTTCGCACCGCTAGTTCTGAACAGGTACGTGAAGCAGTTAATCGCAAAGGTCTCGATCAGTGGCAGAATTTTGCCGAGCCTCTCAAGGGTCTGAAAGAGCAGTTAAGTGATCTGATTGGTGATTATCCTTTTTAAGATTGGCCAGTCTAGAATTGGGCTAACCGCATATCGTTAAGCTTGGGAGTGCGGTTATTTTGCGCTACTCATCAGCGCCAAAAAAGCCACGGCTGCATTCGATAGACTGCGCTTCATATGATGGATATAACCTAACTCTCGATGGATGCTTATCTGTTCAAAAGGCATTACATGCAGATCTCTAACCAGCGTCTCCGGCAACACACTCCACCCCAGCCCAATCTCAACCATCGTACTAATCGTCTCTAAATAGTTAGTCGACATAGGTGCCTTTAAAGGTATTCCTTCCTTCTGAAATAAATTCTGAATAATCCGCCCGGTATAAGTATTTAACCCCGGCAAAATAATAGGATACTCAGCAAGATCTTTCAGCGCCGGTTTTTTCAACTCCGCCAATGGATGATCCTGCGCACAGATAAACCGCAGTGGGTCATTCCATATCTTTTTACTATTAATATTGTGATGACTCTCCAAAGCCAGCGTAATCACCGCAACTTCCGACTCCCCATGCAAAACCTGCTCATAGGCCTTCTCGGAATCCATAAACTCAATATCCAGTGTCACATTGGGATACTGCTGGGCAAACTGTTTCAGAATCGGCGGTAGCCGATGTAGACCCAAATGGTGACTAATCGCCAATCTAAGTGTGCCGCTGGCTTCACCGGAGAGATCATTAATCGCCTGCAGGGCATTTTCATATTCCTGCAATATGCGCCTGGCTCTGGGTAATAGCTCATTACCAGCTTCGGTCAGTGATACCTGTCGGGCAATGCGATCAAACAGTCTTTTACCTATCTGCTGCTCAAGCAGAGCGATACGCTTACTGATCGCAGATTGGGTTAAATAGAGCTGTTCGGCGGCCTCTGAAAATGAGCCCTGTTCGGCGACTGTAATAAAAGCTTTTAGATTTTGGTTATCCATTTTTATCTCTTTGACCTACTAAATAGCACATTCCTAACTAGAATGATAAATATGCTAAATATGAATTTATTTCATCATAATGCAGGGCTACAATGGGCGCAATAGCAAAACCTACGTCTAGGAGACGGCAATGGCAGGAAAAACACTTTACGACAAGCTCTGGGATAGCCACCTTGTTAAGCAAAACAGCGATGGTTCATCGCTGATATATATTGATCGGCATGTATTACATGAGGTGACTTCGCCCCAGGCTTTTGAAGGCCTGCGTCTGGCTAACCGTCAGCCCTGGCGCTTGGATACCAATATCGCCACGCCGGATCACAATATCTCTACCGATAAAACCGAGCGCGATGCCGGTGTTGCCGGTATGGCTGATGAGGTTTCGCGTATTCAGGTTCAGACGCTGGATGATAACTGCGATCTCTATGGTATTAAGGAATATAAGATCAATGAGATGGGGCAGGGTATTGTCCATGTGATGGGCCCTGAACTGGGTGCCACTATGCCGGGTATGACGGTGGTTTGTGGCGATTCTCATACTGCCACTCATGGTGCATTGGCCTGTCTGGCTCATGGTATTGGTACCTCTGAGGTTGAGCATGTATTGGCGACACAATGTCTGGTCGCTAAGAAGATGAAGAATATGCGTGTCACTGTCGATGGCACTGTGGGCGCCGGTGTTACGCCTAAAGATGTTGTTTTGGCGATTATTGGCAAGATTGGTACAGCTGGTGGCAATGAGCATGCGATTGAGTTTGCCGGTTCAGTGTTCCGCGATATGTCGATTGAAGGGCGTATGACGGTTTGCAATATGGCGATTGAGGCCGGTGCTCGCGTTGGTATGGTCGCTGTCGATCAGAAGACGATTGATTACTGTGAAGGCCGTCAGTTTGTTCCCAGTGGTGAGGTGTGGGGTCAGGCGGTTGAGTACTGGAATACTCTGGTCAGTGATGAGGATGCCCAGTTTGATACTGAAGTTGTTCTGCATGCCGACGATATTGCGCCGCAGGTGACCTGGGGGACTTCGCCAGAGATGGTGGCGCCAGTCACAGCTTCTGTGCCGACGTTGCAAGAGCAGTCCAACGAAGAACAGCGCAAAGGTTTAGAGCGCGCTCTGGAGTATATGGGTCTTAAGGGCGGTCAGGCGATTGAGTCTATTGCTGTGGATCGTGTGTTTATCGGTTCCTGCACTAACTCGCGTATTGAAGATATGCGTGCCGCGGCGGCGGTAGCCAAAGGGCGCACTGTGGCCAGCTCGGTAAAGCAGGTATTAATTGTGCCCGGTTCGCAGATGGTTAAGGCGCAGGCGGAAGCTGAAGGTTTGGATAAGGTCTTTATCGCCGCGGGAATGGATTGGCGTGAGCCGGGCTGTTCTATGTGTCTGGCGATGAATGCCGATAAGTTGGGTGCCGGTGAGCACTGTGCCTCTACTTCAAACCGTAACTTTGAGGGTCGTCAGGGCAATGGCGGTCGCACTCATTTGATGAGTCCTGCGATGGCTGCGGCTGCGGCAGTGGCTGGTCATATTGTCGATGTACGTTCATTTATTGGAGGTGCTGAATAATGAAAGCATTTACTAAACACCGTGGATTGGTCGGTCCTATGGATCGCGCTAACGTAGACACGGATATGATTATCCCCAAGCAGTTTTTAAAGTCCATTAAGCGCAGTGGCTTTGGACCCAATCTGTTTGATGAGTTGCGTTATCTGGATGAGGGGCAGCCGGGTGCGGATTGCTCTAATCGTCCGCTTAATGCTGATTTTCCGCTGAATTTTCCGCGCTATAAAGGTGCCTCTATTTTGCTGGCGCGCAAGAACTTTGGCTGTGGATCAAGCCGTGAGCATGCGCCATGGGCCCTTGAAGACTATGGCTTTAATGCCGTGATCGCGCCCAGTTATGCGGATATTTTTTACAACAACTGTTTTAAAAATGGTCTGTTGCCGGTGATTTTGACTGAAGAGCAGGTGGAAACGTTATTTGCTGAGATGGAAGCGGAAGAGGGCTATCAGCTTTCGATTGATCTACCATCTCAAACAGTGACTACCGATTCTGGTCATGTGTTTTCCTTTGAGTTGGATGAGTTCCGTAAAGAGTGCCTGCTCAATGGTCTCGATGAGATTGGTCTGACTCTGCAAAATGCCGATGATATTAAACAGTATGAAACTCAGCGTGCGGCACAGCACCCCTGGGTCTTTGGAGCGATTAAATAATGAAAAAGGTTTTAGTGTTACCCGGCGACAATATTGGCCCGGAAATTATCACAGAAGCGGTAAAGGTGCTTGAGACGGTTAGCGATAAGTTTGGCCTCGGTGTTGAGTTGGACTATGCCCTTCTCGGTGGTGCGGCACTGGATGCTGTTGGCGAGCCATGCCCGCAGGAGACGCTGGATAAGGCGCGCAACTCAGATGCGATTCTGCTTGGCGCTGTGGGGGGTCCGCAGTGGGATAATGTTGAGCGTCATCTGCGTCCGGAGAAAGGTCTGTTAACGATCCGCTCTGAGTTGGATCTATTTGGCAATCTGCGCCCGGCAATTATGTATCCGCAGTTGGCTCATGCTTCTTCTTTAAAGCCTGAGTTTGTCTCTGGTCTGGATATTTTGATTGTTCGCGAGTTGGTGGGTGGTATCTACTTTGGTGAGCCGCGGGGTATTCGTACCTTGGATAATGGAGAGCGTGAGGGTTACAACACTTATAAGTACAGCGAGTCAGAGATTCGCCGTATTGGTCGTATGGCCTTTGAGGCGGCAATGGTTCGCGGTAAGTGTCTCTGTTCGGTCGATAAGTCCAATGTATTGGAAGCGACCGTACTCTGGAAGGAAATTATCACTGAGCTGGCGGCGGACTACCCTGAGGTGGAGCTGAGCCATATGTATGTGGATAACGCGGCTATGCAGTTGGTGATGGCGCCTAAGCAGTTTGATGTGATTGTGACTGGCAATATGTTTGGTGACATTCTGTCGGATACGGCGGCTATGTTGACTGGCTCTATTGGTATGTTGCCTTCGGCTTCGCTGGATAAAGATGGCGGTGGTATGTATGAGCCCTGTCATGGTTCGGCGCCGGATATTGCTGGGCAGGGCGTAGCTAATCCGCTGGCGACTATTTTGTCGGTGGCGATGATGTTGCGTTATTCCCTGGATGCTGTTGAGGCGGCGGATGCGATTGAGAAGGCGGTGAGTGATGTGCTGGATCAGGGGTTGCGGACTGGGGATATTTATACTGATGGTATGACTAAGGTTGGTACGGTTGAGATGGGTGATGCGGTGGTCGCGGCGCTTTAAAACCCGTCGTCCTGACAGAGCGAAGCGACGAAGGATCTCCTGCAGTTGGCAGAGACATGATTAAGAATTAATTAAATTTAAGAGAGTTTAGAAAAATGAAAAAAACAGGATTTGTAGGTTGGCGTGGCATGGTTGGTTCTGTGCTGATGGACAGAATGCGTGAAGAGAACGACTTCGCCCAAATAGAGCCAATATTCTTCACCACCTCTCAGGCCGGTCAAGCGGCGCCTGATGTTGGCGTCGAGACGCCACTGTTGCAGAGTGCGTTCGATATAGATGCGCTGGCACAGATGGATATTATTGTTACCTGTCAGGGTGGCGACTACACCAAGAAAGTCTACCCACAGCTGCGCAGTGCCGGCTGGGATGGCTATTGGATTGATGCGGCTTCAGCGCTGCGTATGGAAGACAGTTCAATTATTGTTCTCGATCCGGTCAATATGAATGTGGTTAAGGATGGTCTTACCAATGGCGTCAAAGACTTTATCGGCGGCAACTGCACCGTTAGCTTGATGCTGATGTCTCTCGGTGGTCTGTTCAATGCCAATCTGGTGGAGTGGGCTTCGTCGATGACTTATCAGGCGGCCTCTGGTGCCGGCGCGCAGAATATGCGTGAGCTTATTAACCAGATGGGTGTAATTAAAGGTTCGGTTGCCGATACGCTGGCTAATCCTAGCTCGGCGATTTTGGATATCGATCGTCAGGTGACAGATACTTTGCGCAGTGATAGCTTCCCGGTTGATAACTGGGGTTATCCACTAGCGGGAAGTTTGCTGCCCTATATTGATTCCCAACTTGAAAATGGCCAGAGCCGTGAAGAGTGGAAGAATCAGGCAGAGACCAACAAGATTCTTAATCGCGAAGGCAATCCAATTCCACTGGACGGCCTCTGTGTACGTATTGGTTCCATGCGTTGCCACAGCCAGGCGCTGACCATTAAGTTGACCCAGGATGTGCCGATGGATGAGATCGGGTCAATGCTCGCTGAATCCAACCAGTGGGCCAAGGTGGTTGGCAATGATAAAGAGTCCTCTGTTAAGCATCTGACACCAGCTGCGGTTACCGGTGGCCTGGATGTGCCTGTGGGTCGTTTGCGCAAGATGAATATGGGTGAGCAGTACCTCTCGGCCTTTACTGTTGGTGACCAGCTACTCTGGGGCGCAGCGGAACCGTTGCGACGTATGTTGCGGATTCTTATTGAAGACTAAGATCGGCCAATAATGTGCTAAAACTTAAGGATTGGTGGTGTTGCCTAATATTGCAGCTTTGACTGTAAACATTTATTGTGACCGCCTGATTCAAAGGTCTTTAAACAGGAAATTTGTCATGACAATTCGGAGTTGGTCGATGGACTTTACAGGGAAATTAAAGTTGGGAAGCAGGGCGGCATTAATGGCCTTATTGCTGTTTATGGCGCCATCGGTACTGGCTTTGGGGCTTGGTGAAATAACCCTCAACTCGTCCCTCAATGAGCCGCTTGATGCGGAAATTGTTGTGCTTAGCTCTGAGGATCTAGACGATGGTCAGCTGCTGGTTTCACTGGCTTCACCCGAGGCCTTTGAGCGCGCCGGTATCAGCCGTGACTTTTTCTACAGCCAGATGCAGTTCTCGATTTCTCGCGACAGTGCCGATCTGTTTATTATTAAGATTGCCACCGAGCAACCAGTGGTTGAACCCTATCTGAATTTTCTAATTCAACTGCAGTGGCCCGCCGGACGGGTTATGCGCGAGTACACGCTGTTGCTGGATTTGCCAATTTACACAGATGAACAGCAGCAGGTAGCTGTTGCGCCATCTGTTACAGCACCAGTTAAGGCGCCAGTCTCTCAGCCTTCGAATATCCAGCCAACTAGCAGCGAAACGGTTAATGCTCTAGCACCTTATCGCGAGCCGCTCTCTGGTGATGATCATCAGGTTATTGTTGGCGACACGCTGTGGAATGTCGCCAAGCGTCTGCGCCCAAGAAATACCACAATCCTGCAAACCATGGATTCTCTGTACCGCCACAATGCCGATGCCTTTGTTGAAGGCGATGCCAACCGTATTAAAGCCGGGTCGGTTTTGCGCCTGCCATCCTTTGATGAGATCAGTGTTGAAGCCGGCAATACAGTGGCTGCGCAGATTGGCCTTAAAAATCCTTCAATTGCCTCATCGGAACTAGAGCAGGCACTTGAACAGATCAACGGCACCGACACTAATAGCGCAGGGGCTAATAACAGTCCTGTTTATCAGGATAGTCAGTCAATTGTCGACGATGGTCGTCTTGAACTGGCTTCAGCATTTGGTGGGGAACAGGTCGAGACTGATAATTCGACTGCTGATGCTGCGGTAACTGCGGCAGAAGTCGACAATCAGAGTGCTTATGATGATGCCAGTCAGGTTAATCTGCTAGCCGAAGAGCTGGCGGTTGCTAATGATGAGGTCAACAAAGCTCAACAGGAAAATATTGAGCTGCGCGAGCGACTGGCACTGCTCGAAGCCCAGGTTGCTACCATGGTCGCGCTTATCGATCAGGCGGAGAAAACAGCGGCAGCGCCGGCGGCTGTAACAGCTGCGGTAACATCTCCTGCCGATACTGTGAAACAACAGAACCAGACTCTCGTCCAGCAATTATCCGCAGTACCCGCATATTTCTGGCTTATCGTTATCGCTATTATTTTATTTCTACTGGTTCTTTTGGCGCGCAAGTCATCGCAGCAGCAGGAATCCAAGACGCTTAGCGACGATCTGCCCATGGCTGGGGGCTATGAAGAGTATGACGAGACATCAGCTGCCAGTGCTTCCAATCAAAATGAATTGCATGCCCTCGACGACCTCGAACTCGATCCAGAGGACAATTTATTTGATGAGTCGGATGCGGATATTTTTGATCAGGATGAAGCGCCGGACAGCGCTGAAGTTTTTGATATGACAGTTGAGGCAGTTGCCGAAGCCGATGTCTATCTGTCGCTGGGTAAAATCGCTGAAGCTATTGAAGTGCTAGAAGAGGCGCGAGCTGAGGATTCAAGCGATGCTTCTTCACGCTTAAAATTGATGGAGGTGCTGTTTCGCGAGAACCGCAAAGACGAACTCAGAGTTCTGTTTGATGAGATTGAAGCCACTGGTGATAAGACTGCCACTGAAATGGCAGCAATTATTATCGGTCCAGATAACCAGTCAGAAAAGGTGGCTCCAATTGCTGAGGATTCGGTTGCCTCTGAATTGGAAGGGTTGGACTTTCAGAGCACCGAGTTTGAAGATCTTGGTCTGGGCAGTATAGATTTGGCCGATCTTGAGTTGGATGAGTTAGATTCAGAAGGGGTCTCTTTTGAAGGTGACGAACTGGAAGATCTCGATCTGGATAATTTAACTGCCGATGATTTTGATATTGAACCAGCGGACGAAGAGTCAGTTGTAGAGGCTGAGCCAGAGATACAGCAAGAGCAGGAGCCACAGGCAGAGGCTGAAACAGCCATCGAGCTAACTGATATCGAAGAGTTAGGGGATTCCTCGCAACCGTCCGCTGATAATCTCATGGATGATTTTGCCGATTTCGATGAGGGTAGTGAACAGAGTGCCGTCGATGTAAAGCTCGATCTGGCTAAAACCTATATTGAGATGGGTGACCCAGAGGGCGCCAAAGAGATTCTTGAAGAGTTGATTGAGGAATCCGATGAAGAGGGCCAACAGAAAGCTAAGGCACTGTTGGAGACTGTTTAATCTCCGCGGCTAATTCTTTAACTCGCCATATGACAGTGTATAATTTCACCTATGTCAGAACTGGATTGGGTTTACAGCCCAAATTGTAAGATTCCCGAAGGCCACAGCCTTCCCGCCGGAATCAAACGCTATGCTGCCGTCGTTTCTTACGACGGCAGTGCTTTTTGTGGCTTTCAGAAACAGAAGCACAGCCCCTCGGTACAGCAAGAGCTTGAGCAGGCTCTTAGCTCCGTCGCCGCTGAACAGCTAACTGTCAGCTGTGCCGGGCGCACAGATACCGCAGTGCATGCCAGCCATCAGGTAATTCATTTTGATACCAGTGCCGAGCGCACAGGCTACAACTGGCTGAAAGGGGCGAATAGTCGCCTACCCGACAGTATTTCAATACTCTGGGCAGAGCAGGTGCCAGAGCGCTTTCACGCGCGCTTTAGTGCCACATCGCGCACCTACAGGTATGTTATGCATGCCTCGAGCGCAAGGCCGGCAGTGCTTTCTCAAGGGGTTACTTGGGTTCGCTACCCGCTCAATAGGGAATTGATGCAAGAAGCCTGTCAGTATTTGCTCGGTGAACAGGATTTTTCCGCTTTTCGCGGCGCCGGTTGCCAGTCCAACTCGCCGTATCGGAATATCACTAGCGCAAGAGTGGTTGAAATGGGTCAGCTGATTGTATTTGAAGTCTCAGCTAATGCGTTTGTACTGCATATGGTGCGTAATATTGTAGGCTCGCTGATGGAAGTAGGCTTTGGCCGCCAGGATCCTCGCTGGATTGCTGAGCTGCTTGCCGGAAAAGACCGCTGTAAAAGTGCTGCTACTGCACTGCCCAATGGTCTCTATCTGGTCGATGTTGACTATCCGCAGGAATTTGGCATTGCTGAACTGCAGCGCGGGCCATTATTTTTGCCAGATAGTCTAGAGTGATTTTATCGGTTTAGATTCACTTAATACTGTTTATAAACAATAAGATAAGGACTTTTTCTAATCCAATTTGTTAAATATTTTTTTAGTAAGATAGTCAGGAATAATAAAGGTGTTGTGATGTCAGTACAGGTCAAAATTTGCGGTATAACCAGAGTGGAAGATGCCCTGATGGCACAGCGAGCTGGTGCCGAAGCGCTGGGTCTGGTGATGTACTCAAAGAGCTCGCGCTATGTGGATATGCAGCAGGCGATTGCTATTCGTGAGGCGATCGCCACCGATACCCTTTGTGTGGTGTTGTTGGTCAATGCGGATAAAGAGTTCGTCAAGCAGGTTATTGCTGATGTTAAGCCCGATCTAATCCAATTTCACGGTGACGAGACCGCTGACTTTTGCCAACAGTTTGATTTCCCGTTTATTCGCGCCCTGCGGATGCGTGATGATCTGGATATCCCCACCGAAGCCAGAGCCTATTACAATGCCTATGGACTGTTATTTGATGCCTGGAACCCGGATCAATACGGTGGTACTGGTGAGCAATTCGACTGGGGGCGATTGCCCGCTGAGCGCGATTTCCACCTAATTCTTGCCGGTGGCTTAAACCCACAGAATGTTGCCGATGCGGTTGAGACTGCGCGTCCGGATATGGTTGATGTCAGCGGTGGTGTCGAGAGCTCGCCGGGCATAAAGGATGAACAGAAAGTGCGGGCATTTATCGACAATGCCAAAGCTGTAGCCGAGCGCTAAAAATAATTTAACGCGGTGTTTAACTGCGTCGCTGTCGTGTTAAACTGCGCGGCTTATAAAGGCTGTCTAACGGTCTGAAGATTTTAAAAGTCTAATATTTCATTGATATGGCGAAAAGGTAACAAATGAATTGGTTGAAACGCATTCGACCCGCAGGTCCATCGGCGGATAACACTGAACGTTCAAACGCTGTACCCGAGGGTCTTTGGAAAAAGTGCCCAAAATGTGCCTCACCCCTTTATCGTCCAGAGCTTGAACGCAATCTCGATGTCTGCCCGAAATGTGGTCACCATATGCGTATCGGCGCTCGTCGTCGTCTCGATATCTTCCTCGACAGTACCGGCCGCAGTGAAATTGCCGAAGAGGTTGTGGCTATCGACAGACTTAAATTTCGCGATGTTAAAAAATATAAAGACCGCCTCACCGAAGCGCAAAAGAAAACCGGCGAGAAAGACGCACTGGTTGCCATGAGTGGCAGTGTTAAAGGTATTCCGGTAGTCGCAGTGGCCTTTGAGTTTGCCTTCCACGGTGGTTCTATGGGTTATGCAGTGGGTGAGAAATTTACCCGTGCAGCGAAACTGGCACTGGCTGAAAACAAGCCATTGATCTGTTTCTCGGCAACGGGTGGTGCGCGTATGCAAGAGGCACTGATCTCATTGATGCAGATGGCCAAAACCAGTGCTATTTTGGAGCGCTTAAAAACAGCTGGTGTTCCCTATGTGTCGGTAATGACCGATCCGGTTTACGGTGGTGTATCTGCCAGTCTGGCGATGTTGGGTGATCTCAATGTTGCCGAACCCGGTGCCCGTGCAGGTTTTGCCGGTCCGAATATTATTGAGCAGACCATTCGCCAGAAATTGCCCAAGGGCTTTCAGCGCAGTGAATTCCTGCTCGATAAGGGCCAGATCGATATGATTATTGATCGCCATGATATGCGCGATCGCCTTGCCAGTATCCTCTCCAAATTTATCAACCTGCCTGAACCCGCCGATGCCTGATCGCTGTCTGGCAGAGTGGTTGACTCTGCTGGAAGCTCGGCACCCCAGTGAAATTGATTTAGGACTAGACCGTGTTGCTGCGGTTTGGTCTGAGCTTGTTTCCCAGCGTAAAGATCGCCAAACCCCTATTCAATTACCCACTGCCATTACCGTTGCCGGCACCAATGGAAAAGGCTCCTGTATTGCCAGCATGCAAGCCATTATGTTGCAACAGGGCTACCGGGTTGGCGCGACTACCTCGCCACATTTTATTAATTACAACGAGCGTATCTGTGTTCAGGGTGAGCCGGTTTGCGATGCTGTTATTGTTGGCGCTTTCGCTGAAATTGAAACGGCACGTGCTGATATTTCCCTAACCTATTTTGAGTTTGGCAGCCTTGCCGCGCTGCTGATTTTTGCCGATGCCAACCTCGATGCGATGCTTCTCGAAGTAGGGTTGGGCGGTCGCCTCGATGCGATCAATATTATCGATGCAGATGTGGCAGTGGTCACCAGTATTGCCCTCGATCATCAGGCTTGGCTGGGTGATACCAGAGAGCTGATTGCCGCTGAGAAACTCGGCATAGCCCGTTCCGGCAGGCCATTGATTATTGGCGAAGCCGATAGCCCGGAGGGTTTTAGTCAGATGATTGCTAAAACCGGTGCTGAGGCATTGGTTGTCGGTGTTGATTTTTCCCTAGAGATTCAGGCAGATCAATTCACTGCTCGGCTGCTGTCTACCGATGGCAAACCGCGATTATTTGAGCATCTGCCGACCTCTGGATTGCTGCCCGTTAATAAAATACTGGCTGTTCAGGCGCTGCTCTGTGCAGGTTTTCAGTTAGACAATAAGCTGGTGGTGCAGGCGCTGTGCGATGTGCGTTTAGCTGGCCGTCAGCAGCAGTTGGATATCAATGGCATCAAGGTTATTCTTGATGTTGCCCACAACCCTGCGGCCGCTGTTGCACTGGCGAAAAACCTTCCGCCAATTACCGGTCGCTACATTGCTGTGGCTTCGGTTTTAGCGGACAAGGATTGGGCGGGTATTGTCGCGCCACTGGCCGGTATTTTCAGCGATTGGCAGATTGCTGAAATAAGCGACACAGAAAGGGCGACTAAGGGCCAAACTCTAATAGAAGTGTTATACAATGCCGATCTCTCTTGCCGCTTGCACGAGACATTGGAAGAGGCGTTTCTAAATGCCCACAATCAGGCAAATGCAGATGATACTGTGGTTGTCTTCGGGTCGTTTTACAGTGTCTCGGCAGTGCTTCAGTTGCACCGGCAATTACAAAAAAATATTAACGGGTTTGTTCAATGAGTAATGGTTTACAGCAGCGAATTGTTGGCGCACTGGTTCTCGGTGCACTGGGCCTGATTATCCTGCCGATTATCTTCGACTTCGCCGACCCGCTAAAAATTGATCGCACCAGCAAGTTACCCGCAGCGCCAGAAATTAAATCTGTCGATGTCGCCAAGGCGCAACGTCCGGATAACTCTGCAAAGCTCGGTGAAACCGACAGTTTATTCAACACCGCCGATTCCAAACCTCCAGTAGACTCCAGTGAACAGTTTTATGGCCTCGATGAAAATGGTCTGCTGCGCGCCTGGGTACTTCAGGCTGGTAGCTTCGAAGAAAAGAGTAAAGCGGAAAACCTTATGCAGCAGCTGCGCGATAGCGGCTCTAAAGCATTTGTAAAGACGGCGACGATCGATAACAAGATGTTTTACCGGGTTTATGTCGGCCCGAAAGGTGATAAGCGCAGAGCAATGGCAGAGAAAGCAAAGATAGATAGCAACTTTTCTACCGATGCGATTGTGCTGCAATATATACCCTAGAGGCTTTTAGCGGCCTCGCGGAAGAGGATGGCTTGCAGGGGCTTCTTGTAGAGGAAGGTTATATGACGGAGATAGCGACAGCGGACTGGGCGATTGTTGGCATACTGGCCATCTCAGCTCTGATCAGTTTGGTGCGGGGGTTTGTCAAAGAGGCCATGTCACTGGTTATCTGGCTGACCGCCTTTGCCGTTGCCATGAATTTCAAAGAGCCGGTGGCTGACTTGTTGGTAAACTTTATCAGTCTGGCATCACTCAGGCAGTTGGCAGCCTGGGGGCTATTGTTTGTCGGTACTCTAATGTTGGGTGCTATGGTTAATTTTTTATTGGGGAAACTGGTTAGCTCGACGGGATTGAGCGGTACCGACAGGATGTTAGGACTGATTTTTGGAGTTTTCCGGGGACTGTTGATTGTGTTGGCGCTGGTAATTATTTTACCCAAAGCGCTACCCGTCGATCAGGATCCCTGGTGGCAGGCATCGGCGCTAATTCCTGTGTTTCAGAGCTTTGCAGACTGGGGAACAGAGACAGCCGCGGCGGTTAAAGATTTTATAATGGGTTGGGTTTAAAAGATGTGCGGTGTAGTAGGAATTTCTGGAACTTCGAGTGTTAATTTACGGCTTTATGATGCCTTGACCATGCTGCAGCATCGCGGTCAAGATGCGGCCGGTATTGTGACAGAAGCTGATGGTGAGCTTCACCAGTGCAAAGGTGAGGGTCTGGCGCGGGATGTTTTCCGGCGCAGTCATATGATGCGTCTGGTCGGCAATGTTGGTATTGGCCATGTGCGCTACCCAACGGCCGGTAGTTCTGGCCCAGCGCTGGCACAGCCGCTGTATGTAAATTCTCCCTACGGTATTTTTATTGCACACAATGGCAATCTGACTAATGCCGATGAGTTGCGCGAACAAATTTTCCGCGCTGATTTACGCCATCTAAATACTGATTCGGATTCCGAAGTATTACTTAATGTGTTTGCCCATGAGTTGCAGGCACGGCGTAAACTCGAGCCTACCAGCGAAGATATTTTTGCTGCTGTAGAGCAGGTGCATAAGCGTTGCAGTGGTGCCTATGGCGTGGTTGGTCTAATTGCCAACTACGGTATGTTTGCCTTCCGCGACCCCCATGGTATTCGCCCGCTATGTTTTGGTAAGCGTGAGACAGAAACTGGTGTTGAATATGCCGTAGTCTCTGAGTCAGTAGTTCTCGACAGTCTCGGTTTTGAGTTGATTCGCGACCTTGCCCCCGGTGAGGCAATGTTTGTCGATAAAAGTGGTCAGATTCATCTGCAGCAATGTGCCGCAGAGCAAGAATTGGTTCCCTGTATTTTTGAGCATGTTTATTTTGCTCGTCCAGATTCACTGATCGACAATATTTCGGTCTACAAATGTCGTCTGCGTATGGGCGAAAAGCTCGCTGAAAAAGTATTGCGAATTAAACCAGACCACGATATTGATGTGGTTATTCCGATTCCTGATACCAGTCGAGTATCCGCTCAGGCCATGGCTGAAAAGCTTGGTGTGAAGCTGCGCGAAGGGTTTATGAAGAACCGCTATATCGGTCGTACCTTTATTATGCCCGGTCAGACAGAGCGCAAAAAATCGGTTCGTCAAAAGCTCAATGCGGTAAAACTCGAGTTTGCTGGCAAGAATGTTCTGTTGGTCGATGACTCTATTGTCCGCGGTACTACCTCTCAGGAAATTATCCAGATGGCTCGCGATGCCGGTGCCAAGAAAGTCTATATGGCTTCAGCGGCACCTGGTGTTCGCTATCCCAATGTCTATGGTATTGATATGCCCTCGGCCTCGGAGCTTATTGCTCATGGCCGCACTGATGACGAAGTTGGTGAATTGATCGGTGCCGACTGGATTGTCTATCAGGACCTGCAGGATTTGATTGATGCTGGTGCTGAGGGCAACGAGAATATTAAGCGCTTTGAGTGCTCGGTCTTCGATGGTCAGTATGTGACTGGCGATGTGGATGCAGCCTACCTTGAGCGTATTGAAGCATTGCGCAATGACTCTGCAAAGCAAAAAGCAGATGTTAGTATTGAACCTAAGAAAGGACAGGTTATTGGTATTCATAACAATAACAGCGCGACAAATTAGAAATTTTAAAGTTACAACTCAGGTTTAACGAAGCTAGGATTACAAATGTCAGCTCAGGACGATAAGTTACAGCAGGATACTATCGCCATTCGCGGTGGCTATCAGCGCAGCCATGAAAATGAGCATTCAGAAGCTCTATTTCTGACCTCGAGCTATGTGTTTGAAAATGCCGAAATGGCCGCCAAACACTTTAGCAATGAAGTTGAGGGCAATGTTTATTCGCGCTACACCAACCCCACAGTCTCTACCTTTGAGCAGCGACTGGCGGCGATGGAAGGCGGAGAGCAGGCGGTAGCTACAGCCTCAGGTATGGCGGCAACTCTCAGTGTGGTTATGGCTCTGCTGGAATCTGGCGATCATATTATCTGCTCTCAGGATGTCTTTGGCAGTACCAGAGTTATGCTCAATAACTACATCACCAAGTTTGGTGTTGAAGTGACCTATGTGTCGCTGACTGATCTCGATGCTTGGCAACAGGCCGTGCAGCCCAATACCAAAATGCTTTTCTGTGAGACACCCTCTAATCCGATGTCGGAAGTTGCCGACCTCGAAGCGCTATCGGCTATTTCAAAACAGGCGGCTGCGCTGTTTGTGGTGGATAACTGTTTCTGTACGCCAGCATTACAAAAGCCGCTGGAGTGGGGCGCGGATATAGTGGTTCACTCGGCGACCAAATATCTCGATGGTCAGGGCCGCTGCCTTGGTGGTGCTGTTGTTGGCAGTTGCCAGTTAATGGATAAGGTGGTGGGTTTTCTCCGTGCCGCTGGACCTTCGATGAGTCCATTTAATGCCTGGGTATTCCTTAAAGGTTTGGAGACATTGCGTATTCGTATGCAGGCGCATTCGGCGAATGCCGCGGCACTGGCTGAGTGGCTCAATGCTCACCCGAAAGTGACCAAGGTGTTTTATGCTGGCCTTGCCGACCATCCCGGCCATCAGTTGGCGAAAAAACAGCAGTCAGATTTTGGCGGCGTGGTTTCATTCTGTATTGATGGCGGTCGCGATGAGGCCTGGCGGGTTTTGGACAGTGCCAAGCTGATTTCCTTAACGGCTAATCTCGGTGATACCAAAACCACCATCGTTCATCCTGCGACTACCACTCATGGTCGTCTCAGTGATGAAGATCGCCAGAAGGCGGGTATCGCGGATAACCTTATTCGTGTTGCTGTGGGTTTGGAAGACATTATTGATATTAAGAATGATCTAAAACGCGGATTAGACCTTATATAGCTTATACAGGTCGACAAATAGCGGGGTCGTTAAAATGTCCATGTTAATTCTTCCTACAGCCGATCAGGCACTGCCGGGTCGCGATACGGAACTTCAAATCAGCAATGCTCACTTTCTCAATGGTCAGCCTCTAAAACCCCCATTTTCCGCTGGTTCACAGTGGGTGATCTTTGGTATGGGTTGTTTCTGGGGCGCCGAGCGGCGGTTTTGGGAGCAGCCTGGTGTGATTACCACCGCTGTTGGCTATGCCGGTGGTTTAACTCCCAATCCTACTTACGAAGAAGCCTGTTCAGGCTTGACAGGTCATTCAGAAGTTGTGCTTGTGGTTTTTGATCCGCAGAAAACCTCGTACAACAATCTTTTGGCGGTGTTCTGGGAATCTCATGATCCGACTCAGGGGATGCGTCAGGGCAATGATATCGGCAGTCAGTATCGCTCGGTTATCTACTGCCAGGATGCTGCTCAGTTAGCCTTAACGCTCTCTTCTGCGATTGATGTTGAATCGCAATTGACGGCTATGGGTTATCCGACAGTCACGACTGAAATTCGCGAGGCACCTGAGTTCTATTACGCCGAAGAGTATCATCAGCAATATCTGGCAAAGAACCCTCAGGGCTACTGTGGTTTGCGTGGGACTGGTATCAGCTGCGCCAGTTAGTACTGGGTTAAAGTTAGCGCTTTAGAATCTTATTGATTGCTGCTTTGGCTTCTGGTGCTGCAACCATCTTCGAAAACATCTCCGATTCAATCTCTATGCGCTGTGCCAGTGGCTCTGGATCACGGCGCATTAAGGCTTTGCTTTTTATCAGTGCTGAACGTGGTTTGCTAGCCAGTTTTTCGGCGGTGGCTGTTGCGGTGGCGAGTAAATTATCGGCATCAGATATCTGATTAATAATCCCATATTGCAATGCAGTTTCAGCATCAAATTTATCGCCTAACAGCAGCATCTCAGCGGCTTTTAGATAGCCGGTGCGCATGGGTAATAACAGTGATGAGGCAAATTCTGGAACTACCGCTAGATTGATAAATGGCATCACAAACATGCTGTTAGCGGTGGCGTAGACAAAGTCGCAGTGCAGTAGCATTGTGGTGCCAATGCCGACGGCTACACCATCGACGGCGGCGATTACCGGGACTGGGCAGTTGCTCAGGGCGCGCATAAATTCGAAGACTGGTGCATTGCTGGCTGTTGGTGGATTGTCGAGAAAGTCGGCGAGGTCGTTACCGGCGGTGAAATCTGTGCCACCGGTGATGATAACGGCACTGATATCACTTACTTCGTGTTTAAAGTTTTCTGCTAATTCCGAGTACATGGCGGCGGTTAGGGCGTTCTTTTTATCCAATCTGTTTAGGTTGATGGATAAAATGCCGTTTTCTTTTCTTAGCTTAATTAGTTCGGACATTGTCTGTCTCTTTGTTTGAGTGCTTTTGGGATTCTATCAGCGTCTAATTAGTCTAGTCGATAGTTTGGGGCTTTGGGTTGGTTGGGTTGGTGGGTGTAGCCGAGTTAAAACCTGTGGAGACCTGTAAGATCGGCTCCATGGTTGGGATATTTTCAGCGCTCACATAACTCGCTTCGCTCAAACAGATGTTCGCTCTACCTGAAAATATCCCAACCATAAGCGGAGCCTGACTGATCTTACAGGTCTCCACAGGCTTTGACTCTACTATCGGAAAGCTACTGTCATCCCGACAGAGCGGAGCGGCGAGGGATCTCTCACATGCGTTCGAGATGACAATGCGAGATAGCAAGTCTAGTCCCCGGCAATCCGCATACGCTCCAACTTTGGATCAGCCAGCGGAATTGCCTTTAATAACTGTTGGGTATATTCCTGTTGCGGATTTGCCCACAGCGTTTCGGTATCTCCAGACTCAATAATCAATCCTTTATTCATCACCATAACGCGATCGGAAATATAGCGAACCACCGATAAATCGTGAGAGATAAATAGCATTGTCAGATTGTGGCGTTCCACTAACTCAAGAATAAGATCGAGAACCTGCGCCTGAATAGTCACGTCTAGTGCCGACACCGGCTCATCGGCAATAATTAACTCGGGCTTGGTAGCTATAGCGCGGCCAATAGCAATACGCTGTCGCTGGCCACCGGAAAACTCATGGGGATATTTACGCATCTGGCCATGAGCTAAACCGACATCGTCCATCAGCTGACGAACCTGATTATCAATGGTCTTTTTATCAGCCAGACCGTGATAGAGCAGAGGCTCGGCAAGGGTTTCATAGACTGTCATACGTGGGTTTAACGAGGCGTAGGGGTCCTGGAATATCATCTGCATTCTGCGCCGCCAAGGCACTAACTGCTTTGCATTGAGATCGCCAAGTCGCTCGCCATCAAAGCATACTGTGCCAGAAGTGGTCGGTGCCAACTGTAAAATAGAGCGCCCCAGCGTCGACTTGCCTGAACCGGATTCGCCGACCAGTCCAAGAATTTCGCCGCGCTGTATATCCAGTGATACACCATCGACGGCTTTGATATATTTTTTGCCATCAGCCGCTTTACTGCTGTTATTAAAGTAGGTTTTCAAATCCCGCACTTGAACCAGCGGCTTATCTTCTTGCGCACGGCTGTCCAGTACCTTGGCGCCCTCGGGAATAGCGGCTAACAATTTCTTGGTGTAATCATTTTGGCTATGGTAAAAAATACTCTCTGTATCAGCCGCCTCTCTGATAGTGCCATCACACATTACCAATACCTTATCGGCAATGCCGGCGACCACGCCGAGATCGTGGCTGATAAAAATAACCGCCACATCACGGGTTTTTTGTAGCTTTTTAATCAGCTCTAAAATCTGCGCCTGAATAGTCACATCTAGTGCAGTGGTAGGCTCATCACAGATCAATAGTCGCGGCTTATTGATCAGTGCCATAGCGATCATCACCCGCTGGCGCATACCGCCAGAGAACTCATGGGGGTAACAGTCAAAGCGTATTGCGGGATCGATAATGCCCACTTCATCGAGCAGTTCAATCGCCAGTTTGCGTGCGGTTTTTCGATCTTTGATACAGGATTTATCTGGGTGGTAAATCAGTGGCTCAATCAACTGCTCCCCGATACTGATAAATGGGTTTAAGGAGGTCATCGGGTCTTGGAAAATCACCGCGATATCATTGCCCCTAAACTGACGCATACGTGCAGAGCTGCAGGTTAATAAATCCTCACCATCAAACATTGCGGTACCAGCTTCAATCACTGCGGGTGGTTTTGGCAGTAGATCGAGCAGGCTGTAGCAGGTAACTGATTTTCCCGAACCGGACTCGCCAACAATCGCCAATGTCTCGCCGGCATCGACGCTAAAGCTGACATCGTCGACCGCTTTAACCACACCGTTTCTGGTGTGGAAATAGACCTTTAAGCCATTGACTTCAAGCAGTGCCATCGCCATTAATCCTTTGCAGTTCTTGGGTCGAGGGCATCGCGCAGGCCATCGCCAAGAAAGTTAAGGGCAAACAGAGTCAGCGACAATGCAATACCGGGGAATATCAGCAACCATGGATACTCTTCCATGGTTTCGACGCCGTAGTTAATTAGCAGGCCCCAGGAACTCTGTGGCGGTTGAATGCCCAATCCAAGAAAGCTTAAAAACGCTTCCAGCAACATAACGCTGGGAATGGTCAATGTGGTGTAGACAATCACTGGGCCCAGCGTATTGGGAATAATATGGCGGCGGATAATTGTCCATTGGGAAAGCCCCAGCGAGTGGGCGGCTTCAACAAATTCCTGTTTGCGCAGTGCCATCACCTGACTGCGGACTATGCGCGCCATGGTCAACCATTCGACGGCGCCAATGGCTAAAAACAGCAGTAGAATATTGCGTCCAAAAACCACCATCAGTAGCACAATAAAAATCATAAACGGCAGGGCATACATAATATCGACGATACGCATCATTACTGCATCGGTGCGTCCGCCGACAAACCCTGCAACTGCGCCCCAGAGTACGCCGATAAGTAGTGCCACTGCGGTGGCAATAAAGCCGACAGTCAGCGAGACACGGCCGCCGTACATAATCCGCGTGAGCATATCGCGACCAAAGATATCGGTACCCAACCAGTGTTCTAGCGATGGAGATGTGGCACCCAATAGTAGGTTTTGCTCTTCATAGCCGTAGGGTGCAATCCAGGGTGTCAGAATTGAAATAACACAGAGCAAGCCCAAAATAGTTAGACCAAAAAGAGCGAGATAATTTTTGCTCAGTTTAATCCACGCGTCTTGCCACAATGAAGTGCCTTGCTCTTCAGTCTGCTGTAGGTCATTGAGGCCCATTATTGATCACCTCTAGCTTGCTGGCGCAGCTTTGGATTGAGCCAGATGGCGAGCATATCCGAGAGTAAATTAAACAGAATAATCAATGTGGCAAAAAAGATCGTCATACCCAGAATCATGGTGTAGTCGCGATTAAATGCGGCCTGCACATAGAAGCGGCCAAGCCCGGGGATTTGAAAAATAGTTTCGACGACAAATGAGCCGCCCAAGAGTCCGGCAAAGGCTGGCCCTAAAAAGGCGACCACTGGGATTAGCCCGCCACGCAATGCGTGTTTAACGATAATTAGTGGCTCTGACAGGCCTTTGGCGCGGGCAGTGCGGATATAGTCTTGAGAGAGGATTTCAAGCATTCCACCTCTAGATAGGCGTGCTATATAAGCGGCATAACCGGTACCAAGAGTGATCGACGGCATAATTTTATCGCCGGGGATATCGCCCCAGCCGGAGACTGGAAGCCATTCCAGATGGATGCCAAAGATTAAGACCAGTAAGGGGCCGAGTAAAAAAGAGGGCATGCAAATACCCAGCATTGCCGCAGACATGGGTAGATAGTCTTGCATGGTGTTGGGGCGCATGGCTGCGGCAACGCCGGCGCTGATACCAATCACTAGAGCGACCAACATTGCATAAAAGGCTAATTCTGCTGTCGCCGGTAATCCGGCGGCTATCAACTCATTGACGGTGCGGCCTGAATATTTAAAGGAGGGGCCAAAATCACCGCGCAGTACATCACCGAGGTAGCTGACATACTGTTGCCATAGGGGTTGGTCGAGATTGTACTGTGCCTCAAGGGCTTTAACGACTTCTGGTGGTACCGATTTTTCTGCCGAAAAGGGGCCGCCCGGGGCAGAGTGAACCAGTAAAAAGGTCACACTGATAACAATCAGCAATACCGGTATCGCCTGGAGTAGTCGGTTGAGTGCAAACCTCAACATTAGTTGTCTACTCCTGTATCAGCTTCAAGGTAAATTTCTTTAAACGACGGCTGGTTGAGAATGTTGTCATTAAAGTTTTTCACCGAGGTGTTAACCAGATTATTTGAGGTGTAAATATAAATTGGTATGACTGGCATATCTTCTAGCAGCATCTTCTCTGCCGCTGTAAATATAGCCAATCGCTCAGCATGGGTTTTGGCTGTGGGAGCCTCTTCAAGGATTAGCCGATCGTATTCTTCATTGCACCAACCGGTTCTATTGTTACCGCCATTGCAGAGAAACATATCGAGAAAATTGTTGGGGTCAACATAGTCGCCAATCCATCCAGCGCGGGCAATTTCATAGTCGCGACCACTGACACTATTGAGGTAGACCTTCCATTCCTGATTGAGCAGTTTGACATCAATGTTGAGGTGGTTTTTCCACATCTGCTGAATAGCGACGGCTATCTTGCGATGCCCTTCACTGGTGTTGTAGAGAATTTCTGTGGCGGGGAATCCCTCGCCATTGGGGTATCCGGCCTCGGCTAATAATTGTTTTGCCGCCTCGGGATTAAATTCCAGATCGCTCTCTGGAAAGTATCCCATGGTGTTTGGCGGTGTCATGGCATAGGCGGGAATCTGCCCGGCTTTGAGTATGCGCTGGGCAATTTGCTCGCGGTCTATGGTCATACCCAGGGCGCGTCTAACGCGCTTATCTTGTAGATGTGGGACACGCACATTTAGGCGATAGAAATAGGTGCCCAGGTAAGGGTCAATATGCAGCGCTGGATCATTGCGACTCTGGTAGGTGGCGATCTTGTCGGCGGGTACAGTGCCGCTGTAGTGGAGCTGCCCAGCGCGAAACATGCGCTCTTCAGTAATCGCGTTTTCGGTGGGATAGAAGATGATTTTATTTAGTCGGACGTTGTCGGCATCCCAGTAATTGGCGTTGCGTTCGACCACCACCCGGCGGTTAATTTTCCACTCAGAGAGTTGAAAGGCACCATTGCCAACCAGATTACCTTCATAGGTCCAGCGGGTGCCACGCTCGTCAGCATCGCCAAACTTTTCGATGGTGGCGCGGTGTACCGGATAGAGGCTGTAGTGATCGAGCAGTTGTAAGAAGTAGGGCGTTGGGTTTTTTAATCTCACCTGAAGTCTGTGATCGTCTAAAGCCTTGACGCCAACCTGATCAAAATCAGTGATGGTACCTTCATAATATTCCTTGGCATTGTCGATAGAGAAGTACATATAGGCGTAGAGATTGCCTAATGCTGGCTGTAGTGCGCGCCACCATGACCAGACATAGTCATGGGCATTGTGGGGGTCACCATTCGACCAGCGGGCATTCTCGCGCAGATAAAAGGTATAAACACGACCATCTTCGCTGACTTCCCATGATTTGGCGACACCTGGTCTGGGTTCGAGGGTTTTGCTGTCCTTGAGAACTAGGCCTTCCATTAGGGCAATAATTATTTTGTGTTCAGGGACACCTGTGGCTATATGCGGATCTAAACTTTGCGGTTCTGTGCCATTGCCCCAGTGCAGTGTGCCGGTGCGGTTGCCGCTTGAAACGTTGTTTTCGGAAGAACCGCAACTGCTGAGTAATAGCGTTGCGAGCAGGGTTATTGCAATTGTTGAACATAGCGTGAAGATTGAATCTGAGACCTGCCGCTTCATCGAATAAAAATCCTTAATTATTGTTGTCTAAGCTCAGTGCTCAATATGTTGGCTCGGGTCAGTGTAAACAAGCAGGCAGATTAAGTGAAGGCTACATTAAGCTCTTCTCGTCACTGAAATATTCTCCCGACTTTGAAACCATAGACTTTTTGACGGTAATTTAAAAGTGGTGCCTTGGTTATTGTTATACCTGTTGCACTTACAGGCCAAACCTCGGATAATCCCGCGCTGCGATTTAATGGTGTCCCTCATCGGTCCCCTCGCAACAGCCAGCCGCGAATCCCGCCAGGCCCGGAAGGGAGCAACGGTAGCGGTTATGCTGTGTGCCGAGGTGTGGCTGGTGGGGGTCACCGCCATCTAATACTTCCCTTTATGTCATTCCGACAGAGCGTAGCGACGAGGAATCTCCTCGTTAAAACTGCCCAAGCCTCAAGTCTAAAGAAACTTCTTCCTCTGTAGTGAGATCGCTCAAGAGAGGCTCTGCCCCTATTGGATCGGCTCCATGGTTGCAGTGATTTCCAGCGCTCGCAAAACTCGCTTCGCTCAGACAGTTGCTCGCTCTATCTGGAAACCACTGCAACCATAAGCGGAGCCTGACTGATCCAATAGGGGCAGAGCCTCTCTTGAGCTTTGTGCGGGGCTTGGTTATGGTCGTCTATTGGAAGCCTTATAGTAAAAGTCTCTTTCCGCGACCTGTTTATCTCCCTATAATAGTTTTTTGATTTTGAAGACCTGTTGATATGAGTTATCAAGTACTTGCCCGTAAGTGGCGCCCGCGTATTTTTGCCGAGATGGCAGGTCAGCAGCATGTGTTGCAGGCATTGATTAATGCGTTGGATAACGACCGTCTTCATCACGCCTATTTGTTTACCGGTACTCGCGGGGTCGGTAAAACCACCATTGCTCGCATTCTTTCGAAATGTTTAAACTGCGAAGCCGGTGTCAGCTCGGTTCCCTGTGGCGTTTGTTCAGCCTGTACTGAGATTAACGAAGGTCGCTTTGTCGACCTGATCGAAGTGGATGCGGCATCGCGTACCGGCGTCGACGATATGCGCGACCTGCTCGATAATGTTCAATACACCCCGGCTCGCGGCCGTTACAAAATCTATTTGATCGATGAGGTGCACATGCTGTCGAAAAGCAGTTTTGCGGCACTGTTAAAAACGCTCGAAGAGCCGCCGCCTCACGTTAAGTTTTTATTTGCTACCACCGATCCGGCAAAGTTACCGATCACCGTACTCTCGCGCTGCCTGCAGTTTAATCTTAAGAATCTTAGCCCTGAGAGAATTACCGAGCACTTACAGTTTGTTCTCGGTGAAGAGAAGGTACCCTTTGAAGAGGCGGGTATCTGGTCACTGGCTCGTGCCGCCGATGGCAGTATGCGTGATGCGCTGAGTCTGACTGATCAGGCGATTGGCCATGGCGGCGGAAAAATTAATGAAGCTGATGTCAGCTCTATGCTTGGCACTATTGAGCGCAGCTATGTGGTTGATATCTGCAAGGCGCTGTCTGCAGGTTCTGGTCCCGATCTACTCTCGGCTATCGCGAGAATGGCCGAGCAGTCACCAGACTATGATGCAGCCCTAGTCGATGTGTTGTCGATCTGGCATCAGGTGGCGATTGTGCAAACCGTCCCCGAAGGCGTGGATAAAGGTTTGGCTAGCTACAGCGATGTCTTATCGCTCTCGGCGGAAGTGAGTCGCGAAGATGTTCAGCTGTTCTATCAAATTTGCTTGATGGGTCGTAAAGATCTTCAGCTTTCTGCTGATGCCAAATCAGGATTTGAAATGGTTATGCTGCGGGCATTGGCATTTCGCCCCCAGAACTCCCCGCGTGGCCCTGCACTGGCTTCATCTAGCCAAGCAGCCCAAACGCCAACACCAGATACCAATATAGCCGCACCGGTTCCACCGGAGGTGGAGCCCAGCGTAAAAAAGTCTGAAGCGCAGGTCGAAGAAGATAGGCCGCCCTGGGAACCGCTGCATTCAGAGCAAAAGCCATTGGCGTCTCCTAATAAAGAGCAGGAGCCCTCAGCGGATAAAGAGATCGGATCTTTAACACCGATTTTTAATAAAAAGCCGCCAGCTTCTATTAATGAGGAGCCCTCAGCGTCTTTTAATAAAGAGGTCCCTTCAGCTTCTTTTAATGAAGAGCAACAAATGCGCCTGCAAGATTTCACCCCAGATAACTGGATTCAGCTGCGCAAGCAACTGACCATAGTTGCCTCCCTAGGGGAAATCGCTAGCCATTGCCTCTATCTCGGACGCAGCGGCTCAGAACTGCGATTTATGATCGATAGCAACCACAACAGCCTCTATGATGACGCTCATCAGGCGCAGTTTAGTGAAGCCCTCAGCGACTATTTTAAAACCCCAGTCAGCGTTGAGATCAGTCTTGGTGTCGCGGAACAGGAAACCCCGCGAGCGGCAAACCTCCGCGAGAAGTCCGAGCGCCTTGCCGAAGCCGTAGAGACTCTAAACAACGATCCCGCGGTGGTTAAATTTAAACAGCTGTTCGATGGAGCAGTGGATGAGCGTTCAGTTCGCCCCATAGATTAATCGGCTGAGAGGCTGTATTAAAAAAGTATTTTGAGGATAGTATGAATATCAACGATTTAATGAAACAGGCCCAGCAGATGCAGGGCAAGATGGCCGAAATGCAAGAGCAGGCGGCGAACGCCGAAGTCACTGGTGAGTCCGGTGCCGGTATGGTCAAAGTGGTTATGACCGGCCGTCACGATGTCCGTCAAGTGACACTCGACCCCTCATTAATGCAGGAAGATAAAGAGTTTCTCGAAGACTTACTGGCCGCCGCGGTCAATGATGCGGTGCGCAAAGTCGAAGCCCAGAGCAAGGATGCCTTAGGTAAAATGGCCGGTGGTATGGATTTACCGCCCGGTTTTAAAATGCCATTTTGATAAATAATAAAAATAGTTTAATAAGGCCATATTTTGTACGGTAATTTAATAGATCAACTGATTGACTCGCTGCGAGTGCTTCCTGGCGTTGGCGCAAAGTCTGCCCAGCGCATGGCTCTGCATCTGCTCGAGCGCGATCGCAGTGGCGCCTCGCGCCTCGCCGAAATGATTGTCGAGTCAGTCGACAAGGTAGGGCGCTGTAAGGAATGCCGCACATTAACGGAACATGATCTCTGCGCTATCTGCAGCAATAGCAGTCGTCTGTCGGAGCAAATCTGTGTGGTTGAAAGCCCCGCTGATTTATATGCCATTGAGCAGGCGGGCAGTTACCGCGGCAAATATTTTGTCCTGCTCGGCCATCTATCGCCGATTGATGGTATCGGCCCTGAGCAGCTTGGTATAGATCTGCTTATTGAACGTCTCAAAAGCGGCGCTGTTAATGAATTGATTCTCGCTACCAACCTCACGGTTGAAGGCGAGGCGACAGCTCACTTTATTGCCGATAAGGCCAAGGCGCTGGGTGTTGCTGTATCGCGAATTGCCTACGGTGTCCCGATGGGTGGTGAGCTTGAATATGTCGATGGCGGCACTTTAAATATGGCCCTTCAGAGCAGGAAAACACTCTAGATGACCTCTTCTACAAACCATTGGGTAGCTGACAATCAACAGCTGGCTACGCTGTGTAATGAACTGCAATCGTCGTCATCTCTGGCGATTGATACTGAGTTTATGCGCACCAACACCTACTTCCCTAAGCTGGCGCTAATTCAGCTCTCCGACGGTGAACAGTGTTGGCTGATCGATGTATTAGCGATTGACCAGTTTGCGCCCCTAAAGGCGTTACTTGAAGCGCCGCAGCGGGTTTTGATTTTCCATGCTCCGGGCGAGGATTTTGAAGTGCTCGATCATGCGCTATCGATTGTGCCAACCAATATTTTTGATACTCAGGTCGCCGCTGGGTTAGTCAATATAGGTTACTCAATGGGCTATGCACGACTGGTGGCTCATGTATTTGATGTCGAACTCGGCAAGGAAGATACCAGATCTGACTGGATGGTTCGGCCACTCAGCGATCGGCAAAAACTCTATGCCGCGGATGATGTGCTCTATCTGCATCGCCTGTATAAAATTCTCAGCGATCAGCTTGCCGAGCAACAGCGTCATAGCTGGCTCGACGAAGAGATGCTCGGCCTGTTGGAAATTGCCGCACAGCGCAAAAAGATTGCCGATTATTATCTGCGTATCAAAGGTGCCTGGCGCTTGCAGGGGAGTTCGCTGGCAGTGCTTAAAAGCCTCTGTGACTGGCGTGAAACAACTGCCCGCACTCTCGATAAGCCACGCTCGCATATTGTTAAAGACAATGTACTTCTCGAGCTGGCCAACAGCATGCCGACCACTATGGGTCAGCTACATAGAATTGATGACTGGTACTCGCGTTCGGTTAAACGTTTTGGTGAGGATGTACTCCAGCAGATAGCCGATGTTGATCACGACAATATTCCCGAAGGACTGCCGCAGCCGCTTTCCCGCTCTGTCGCCGATGTGATGAAAACCATGCGCGCCAGACTCAATGAGGTGGCAGAGGATCACGCGATCCCCAAAGAGCTGATGTGTAATAAGAAAGAGCTGGAGTCGATTCTGCGTACTGTTGTTGAAGGTGACTGCCAGTGGCCAACTAGACTTACCGATGGCTGGCGAGTTGCCATGGTAACCCCGGCGCTGCAGTCAGTAATTGATAGTAGTGATAGCCTGTGAAAATACTCTGCGATATCTACAAGACTGCCAGTAAAGATGAAATGTATCTCTATCTGAACCGGGTCAAAGGCTTTAAGGCAGTTCCTGAGGCGTTGCTATCAAGCTTTGGCGAACCGATTTTAGTCACCACTCTAGTACTTACCGAAGCTAAAAAGTTAGCCCGTGCCGATGTGCAAAAGGTCATGGTAGAACTTACTGCTCAGGGTTTTTACCTGCAGATGCCACCGCCTAAATTTCCCAGAGCCGGCGATAGCCAATGAAGTTGCAACCCTGGTGGGAAGCTGTCAGCCTCGCCGATATGAGCGACAGTCAGTGGGAATCGCTCTGCGATGGCTGTGCCAAGTGCTGCCTGGTTAAACTTGAAGACTATGACAGTGCCGAAATTTACCATACCAATCTTACCTGCCGGCTATTGGATACTGAGTCCTGCCGCTGTTCCGATTATGCCGGTCGTCACAAAGTGGTTGATGACTGTATAAAACTGGATCGCAACAATATAAATACATTGTCATGGCTGCCTAAAAGCTGTTCTTATAGGCTTATTGCGGATGGTCAGCCGTTACCTGATTGGCACCATCTGCGCACAGGGGATGCTGAGATAATACACAGTTATGGCGCATCACTGCGTGGTAAAGTGGTCTCTGAGTTAGAGGTTCACGAAGAGGATATTGAAGATCATATTATTAAATGGATTGATTAATTATGTTTTCTGCTGAAGATTATTTACAGGGTTGGCTGTTCTACTCTACCGGTGCCTGCTGTCTGCTTCTGGTACTTTGGTTGGCTTTACGAAAGTCCAGCTGGACAACCGTTAGGCATCTAATAATGCTCCTCTCGGCTGCTGTTCTGTTAACCCCGGTTACAGCTTATCGAGATGACAGTCATCTAGCGCCGGCCTTTTTTGTCAGCCTTTATGAAGGGTTGCTGCTCAAAGGTGCAGATGCTGGCTTTCAGCGTGGTCTTGCGCCCATGATTGCCATCGCCTTTTTTGCCCTGGTGGGTTATCTGTTGATACGGCTAGTCTGGAGTCTTATTTTAAAACGCCGTTCAGGCAAGGCAAATTCTGCTCAAAAGCTTCGCGGTGCAAAATTACATGCAAAGCAGGACTGCGCCGAGTAATTTACGCGCCGCGCTCTTTCCTCTACCACCAATACAGAGTCCCCAACTCGGCTTTTTTCTCCCTTTCTTTTTTCCTTTCATTTCTATGAAAACTCCGCAGTCATATTGGGTTACTCAAGCCCACTGTTTTTAGCTTATTATGCTCAGCTAACTGTTTTTAACACTTTAAATATGGATTTTGATGCTATGAAATTTGAAGGTACAGAGAACTATGTAGCTACCGAAGAGCTACAGATGGCGGTTAATGCCGCGGTAGCACTACAGCGCCCACTGTTAATCAAAGGTGAGCCTGGCACAGGTAAGACACTGCTGGCAGAAGAGGTAGCCAAAGCCTTGGGCAAGCCGTTGCTAGCCTGGCATATCAAGTCCACAACCAAAGCCCAGCAGGGCCTCTATGAATACGATGCGGTCTCGAGGCTGCGTGACTCTCAACTCGGCCACGACAAGGTCAATGATATCGGCAACTACATCGATAAGGGCAAGCTGTGGCAAGCCTTTACCGCCGACGAACAGGTTGTCCTGTTAATCGATGAGATTGATAAAGCCGATATTGAGTTTCCCAATGACCTTCTCCTCGAATTGGATCGCATGGAGTTTCATGTCTATGAAACCGGCGAGACCATTAAAGCCATACAGCGCCCCATTGTGATTATTACCAGTAACAATGAAAAAGAACTGCCCGATGCCTTTTTGCGTCGCTGCTTCTTCCACTTTATCAGCTTCCCTGATCGCGCCACGATGCAGCGAATTGTCGATGTACATTTCCCGGTTATCAAAAAGAGTCTGGTTGATCAGGCGCTGGATATATTCTTCGATGTGCGGAAAATTCCGGGTCTCAAGAAAAAGCCTTCAACGTCAGAATTGGTCGACTGGTTAAAATTAATTATGTCCGATGATATTCCCGAAGATATCTTGACCAATCGCGATCCAACCAAAGCTATCCCGCCACTTTACGGGGCTCTACTAAAGAATGAGCAGGATGTTCATCTACTTGAGCGCCTGGCCTTTATGACCCGCCGTGAAGCCCGCTAAGGCTATTGGTGTCATTTTATGCTGATTAATTTTTTCTACAGCCTCAAGCGCGCCAATGTTCCGGTCTCTATTAAAGAGCTGTTGGATCTGCTCAGTGCCATGGAAAAAAATATCGCCTTTGGTTCCCTAGATGACTTTTATCTATTGGCGCGCACCTGTCTGGTCAAGGATGAAAAATACTACGATCGCTTTGACCGTGCCTTTGGCGCCTACTTTAAAAACCTTGAGAATATCGACGGTATTATTGAAGCGCTAATCCCCGAAGACTGGTTGCGCAAAGAGTTTGAAAAGCATTTTAGCGAAGAAGAAAAAGCCAAAATTGAAAGTCTAGGCGGGCTTGAAAAGCTTATTGAAGAGTTTAAAAAACGCCTTGAAGAACAGAAGGAGCGTCATCAGGGCGGTAATAAGTGGATTGGCACCGGCGGCACCTCACCCTTTGGTCACGGCGGTTTTAATCCCGAGGGCATTCGCGTCGGTGGTGAAGGTGGACAGGGCAGTGCGGTTAAGGTTTGGGATGAGCGCCAGTTTGCCGATCTCGATGATTCCGTGCAGATTGGCACACGCAATATAAAAGTCGCTCTGCGTCGCCTGCGCAAGTTTGCTCGCGAGGGTTCAGCGGATCAGCTCGATCTCGATGATACTATTCGCAGTACAGCGCGCAATGCAGGGCTCCTCGATATTAAAATGGTCCCGGAGCGACACAATGCGGTGAAGGTGCTGATCTTTTTTGATATCGGCGGTTCCATGGACCCCTATGTGCGTCTTTGTGAAGAGCTTTTTTCCGCCGCTAAAACCGAGTTTAAACACCTCGAATATTTCTACTTCCACAACTGTCTCTATGACTATGTATGGAAAGACAACCACCGCCGTCGCGACGAGCAGATATCCACCTACGATCTGCTGAATAAATACACCTCGGACTACAAGGTTATCTTTGTCGGTGATGCCTCTATGGCGCCCTATGAGATCAACAGTCCTGGTGGCAGTGTCGAGTATCACAATGAAGAGCCTGGCAGCGCCTGGATGCAGCGAATGGCGCAGACTTTTGAGAAGTTGATCTGGTTAAACCCGGTGCAGGAACAGTACTGGGACTACACCCCATCAATTTTAATGCTCCGTGAGCTGGTTGAGGGTAAGATGTATCCACTGACCCTAGCAGGACTTGAAAAGGGCATGAGACTTCTTTCAAAATAGACTGTCGAAGCCTTTTGAGACTAGACTCAATACATCAATAAAAATTATAAAAATAATAATAAACGCTTTTAAAGCAAAAAATAATAATATGGAAGGGTAATGCTATGCGTGTACAAGACGCTGCAGATCAAGCACTTGCAAAAATGGGGCTTTCAAATCAACAACCTTCATTGCCAGCGCAATCACTATTGCAGCTCTGGCAACAGTCCGTGGCCGACTCCGCTGAACTACCGGCATTTACCTGTCTCGGCCAGACCCTAAGCTACGCCGAAATTGATCGGCTGGCCGATCGAGCTGCCGCTTATTTCCACCATCGATTTGATCTAAAAGCTGGCGACAGGATCGCCGTTCAACTACCTAATCTGCTGCAATATCCGGTTGTTGTTATCGCTGCTTGGAAACTGGGTTTGGTGATCGTTAACACCAACCCAATGTATACTCATCGCGAACTGGTACATCAGTTTAATGACTCCGGCGCCAAAGCGGTGGTGGTTCTCGATCAGTTTTATAAGACTCTTGCAGCGGCGCTGCCAGAGACAGGTATAAAGCATGTGGTTGTGACCCGTGCTATCGACCTTTTACCGCAGCCAAAGAAAACCGTACTCACCGCCCTAACCAAGATATTGGGCAAGCGACCAGCTCTGCCAGGTAGTGGTTTTATTCCTTTTACGGAGGTTGTTGGCACTTCTCAGTATTGTGACTATCCGGCTCACAGTCCCGCCCTGGAAGATATCTGTGCGTTGCAGTACACCGGCGGTACCACCGGCGTCTCCAAGGGCGTGATGCTTACCCAGAGCTCGATTATGCACAATATTGCCCAGGCTCTGTCGATGGTCAATGTTGGCGATGAGTCAATTGATAACTACACGGTTGTCTCGCCACTGCCGCTCTATCATATTTATGCCTATATGCTGAGTATGGGCCTGACACCAGCCGTTCGCGGCCACAGTTTGCTGATCCCTGATCCGCGTAATATTTCTGCCTTTGTCGGTGCGATTAAAAATGCAAAGTTTGAGATCTTCTGCGGTCTAAATTCTCTTTTTGTCGCCTTGATGCAAGATAAAGGCTTCCAAAAACTCGATTTTTCTAATCTTCAACGAACCCTCTCTGGGGGTATGGCGCTGATGGATTCTGTGGCCAATGACTGGCAGCAGCTAACCGGCTGTGTAGTCAGTGAGGGCTATGGTATGACCGAGTCTTCGCCGGTGATTTCCATGAACCCATCGGGCTTTGAAAAACTCGGTTCCGCTGGTATTCCTATTCCCGGCACAGAGATTAAAGTGATCGACGACAATGCTGTTGAGCAGGAGGTCGGCGGTGTTGGTGAACTCTGTGTGCGAGGTGCGCAGGTGATGGCTGGCTACTGGCAGCGTGAAGAGCAGACTGCAGAAGTGATCGTTGACGGCTGGTTACACACTGGTGATATTGTTAGCGTTGATGCCGATGGCTATATAAAGATTGTCGATCGCCTTAAGGATATGATTATTGTCTCAGGCTTTAATGTCTATCCCAATGAGCTGGAGCAGGCATTAACTCAGCATCCCCAGGTTTTGGAGTGCGCCGCTATAGGTGTCGCTGATGAAAAGGCCGGTGAGGTGGTTAAGATGTTTGTCGTAGCCAATGATTCGAGCCTGACTGAAGAGCAGGTTGTTGAATACTGCAAGTCAACGATGGCCGGTTACAAGGTGCCCAAGTTTGTCGAGTTTAGAACTGATCTGCCCAAGACCAATGTCGGCAAGGTATTGCGTAAAGAGCTAAAGGCTGAGGAACTGGCAAAGCGCTAAGCCCATTGTAATAAGCTCTCGGCTCTAAGTTTTTCTTGACAGCAACCATAAAAAAAGGCCGGGCTTTCTAAAAGTCCGGCCATTTTTTTTGTGCCTGGTATTTGACTAGGCAAATGATTATTTACAGCGTGTAAACCACACCAGCTAAGCCAACCACTGTTAAAACAACCGTGTAGGGCAGGGCCATATACACCATGCGCATATAGGAAAGTCTGATCAATGGTGCCAGTGCTGAGGTTAGCAGGAACAGAAATGCTGCCTGGCCGTTAGGCGTAGCGACACTCGGCAGGTTAGTACCTGTATTGATCGCGATCACTAGCTTATCGAACTGTGGGCGGGAGAGTTCACCGGCTTTTAGCGCCTCAGAGATTTCATTGATATACACGGTTGCGACAAATACATTATCACTGATTGCAGAGAGCAGCCCGTTGGCGAGGAAGAACATGCCCGGCTGCACGGCTTCATCCAAGGTCAATACCCAGCCAATAACCGGTGAGAACAGATGCTGGTCGTGAATCACCGCGACAATGGCAAAGAACACCACTAAAAGCGCAGTAAACGGCAGTGCCTCTTCAAAGGCATGACCAATGCGGTGCTCTTCGGTAATACCGTTAAATGCCGTTAACAGGACAATTACCATCAGGCCGATCAGACCCACTGGTGCCCAGTGAAAGGCTAGGCTAAAGACCAGTACTAGGGCGACAATAGACTGTACTATAAGAGTCGCTTTGTCGTACTGAGTGCGTCGCGAATCATCGTGATCGCTGGACTGCTGCAATATATTGCGGACTTCTGTCGGCAGCTCTGTGCCGTAGCCAAATACTTTAAATTTTTCGAGCAGCACACAGGTAATCAAGCCGCAGAGAAAAACCGGCATGGTTATTGGCGCCATCCTTAAAAAGAATTCAATAAAATTCCAGCCCGCTTTTTCAGCAATCAGCAGATTCTGTGGTTCGCCAACCAATGTGGTAACGCCACCCAGTGCTGTACCTACAGCGCCGTGCATAATCAGGCTGCGCAGGAAACTGCGAAATTGCTCAAGTTCAGCGCGCTTTGACTCACGCAGGCTATTGTCATCACTGTGATCGTGAGTTTCATCGACAATTTTCTTGCCGGATGCGACCTTGTGGTAGACCGAATAAAAGCCCACCGAGATAGTAATCAGCACCGCTGTTACGGTCAGTGCATCTAGAAATGCTGATAATACCGCGCCGGCAAAACAGAATAGAAACGACAGGGTGGTTTTCGATTTCACACCGAGCAGGATTTTGGTAAATACAAACAGCAACATATCGCGCATAAAGTAGATGCCGGCAACCATAAACATCAGTAGCAGAATCACTTGGAAATTACTCATGGTTTCCTGATAGACCGCTTCAGGTGATGTCAGGCCAAGCAGGACGGCTTCAATGGCGAGTAGGCCGCCGGGCTGAAGTGGGTAGCATTTTAGTGCCATCGCCAGAGTGAAGATAAATTCAGCTATCAACAACCAGCCAGTAACAAAAGGGCCAAAGGCCATTAAAGCCAGCGGATTTATAATGAGAAATGCAATAATCGACTTTTCATACCAGTCAGGTGAGTTGCCTAAAAAATTCTTTTTCAGTGCCTGGGCTAGAGTCGGTTGCATAATTGGTTCCTTAATAGAGAAAGCGGAAAAATCTTTCGTGTTAGACTGCTGCTAATCAAAGGCGAAACAGTATCTGTAGACCCGCAAATATGCAAGCTCAAGTCGCTATATTTTCATAGTCAGAGCGGCTTTAAAACCTCAGTAATAGGTATGAATTCCAGTATGCTTCCAGAAAATCTTCAGCGTTTTTTCCCGAATAATAGACCCACGGGAACAGGTGATGAACTGTTTATTATTCCGGTCGTCGGACGCGATATTTTGCTAGCCGACAACAGTGGCGCGCTGGTGGTGGATAAAAGCGCTGCAGATATTATGAAATTCTACTGCCAGCGGCGGCTACTATTGGGCCAGTGGCAGGGAATTGACTGCGAAGTCTGGGATCTTTCCCCTGAATGCCGTGCCATGCCGGGTTATAGTCTTATCGATTTGCGCTCAATATTGAGGTCAGTTTCCGATGAAGAGTTCTCTCTGGCGAGCCGTGCAGTTCAGATGCTTGAATGGCAAAAAAACCATCAATACTGTGGATCCTGTGGGTTGCCAACAACTGAATCGGCGGATGATCATGCCCTGCAATGTCTACCCTGTAATATCAATCTCTACCCCCGAATTTCGCCCTGCGTGATTGTGGTGGTAATAGATGGTGAGCGTTGCCTTTTAGGCCGTCAGGCGAGCTGGCCTGAGGGCCGGTTTAGTCCGTTGGCGGGTTTTCTTGAGGCCGGTGAGAGTGCCGAGCAGGCACTGCACCGTGAGGTCTTTGAAGAGGTCGGCGTGCATATAGAAAATATACGCTATCTCGGCAGTCAGGTCTGGCCCTTCCCGGGGCAGTTGATGCTGGGGTTTTTAGCCGATGCAAAAACTACCGATATTAAAGTCGATGCGATTGAGATTGTCGAGGCCGATTGGTTTCACTACAGTGAGCTACCGGAAAAATTGCCGTCGATACAGAGTATGTCTGGGCAATTGGTTGAGCACTTTGTCAAACAGGTCAATGTAAACTAGAACTACTGCTGAGTTAGTACAATCAGTCTATAATTAAGCTTTTTACACAATACTAAACTGGAGTTTGTCTTGGATTTCCTTCTCGAATACGGTCTGTTTTTTGCCAAAATCGTTACCTTTGTTATTGCTGTGATTATTTTGCTCAGTGTTATTGTCGGTCTAAGTCAGAAAAATAAGCAGCCGGGTAACCGCGGCCATTTGGAAATTACCCCGCTCAATGAGCTCTACGACGAGATGAGTGAGGCGATTAAACTAGCCGTGATGGATGAGTCTCTGCACAAAGCTGAAGCCAAGAAACAGCAAAAAGAGAAACAGAAAGAAGCCAAGGAAAAACAAAAAGCCTTAAAGAAAGCCGCTAAAAGTGGCGCTGAGGAAGATGCTGTCGAGCACAAGCCACGGGTTTTTGTGGTTAACTTTCACGGCAATATCAGCGCCTCGGCAGTCACCAATCTGCGTGAGGAAGTTACCGCAATTCTCTCCCAGGCCAATGAAAAAGATGAGGTAGTTGTGCGTCTGGAGAGCGGCGGTGGCATGGTTCACAGCTATGGCCTGGCCTCCAGTCAGCTGGATCGTATTCGCAAGCGCAATATTCCATTGACCGTCTGTGTAGATAAAGTCGCTGCCAGTGGTGGATATATGATGGCCTGTGTTGCCGATAAGATTCTCGCTGCACCCTTTGCGATTCTCGGCTCCATTGGTGTTGTTGCCCAGATACCCAACTTTAACAAGGTGCTGAAAAAACACGATGTGGATTTCGAGTTGTTGACCGCCGGTGAGCACAAGCGAACTCTAACGATGTTTGGTGAAAATACCGATTCTGGCCGCGAGAAGTTTCTTGAGGATCTGCAGGATACCCACGATCTATTTAAAGAGTTTGTTACCGAACATCGTCCCTCAGTGGATATAGATAAGGTTGCCACTGGTGAAGTCTGGTTTGGCCTGCGCGCGATGGATGTTTCACTGGCCGATGATCTGCAAACCAGTGATGAGTATCTGGTCAGTCGTGCACAGCAGGCAGATGTTTTTGAAGTTGCCTATGTGCTTAAGAAGAAGCTGCACCAGAAACTCGGCTTTGCGGCAGAGGAGAGCGCTGATCGTCTGATGCTGCGCTGGTGGGAGCGTCTTACCGACAATACCAAACGTATGATGTAGCTTTTTATTAAAATCTACCTAAAAGGAGGCGCTTAAAAAAGCGCTTCAGGATCCAGGTTATAAGCATCCGGTGGCAGGTTCTTAGCGATATCAATGGTGCCTTCCTTGCCGCTTAAAGAGAGCACCTTCTTTTTACTCAGTCGACGCTTATTAACATCGAGAATAATCGTTAACTTGGGTTTTCTGCCCATTCCGGCTTTGTAGTCGCTGACGACTGCAACTTCACCATTAGTAAGTTCCACCAGCGAGCCCGGTGGGTGTAGGCCGATAGCCTGAATAAAGGTATCCACCAACTCTTTCTGGAATAGTCTTGAGCGCCAGCCGGCCAGTTTGAGGATTGCCTCGGAGTGGGGAATGGGCGTTGCGTAATAGCGCGGACTAGACATTGCATCGTAGCAGTCGACAATACCGGCTATGCGCGCGTAGAGCGGAATATCCGTACCCGCCAACTGGTGCGGATAGCCGCTGCCATTAAAGCGCTCATGGTGGTGGCGCACGGCGGAGAGTACCTCCACTGGCAGTGGCAGATCTTCGAGTATAACCATCCCTAGCTCTATATGACTGCGGGTCTTGGCGCGCTCTGCGCTGGTCAGGTCTGTAGTTTTGCGCAGTAGCGCATCGGGCAGATTTAACTTACCTATATCAATTAGCAGTCCGGAAAGTGCCAGCTGGAAAAGCTCATCTTTTTTTAGACCCAGTTGGCGACCCATAACGCAGGAGAGGATGGCACAGGAGATGCAATGCCGGTGGGCATAACTACTTTTACTTTTCAATCGAGCCAACCACACGGAGGCGGCGGGGTTGCGGATAATACTGTCGACCAGTGCCTCGACAAAAGCATCGAGCCTTTTAATGTCTGGCTTAGTCTCGGCCTTAACCGCCTTGCTGATACGGTTAAATTCTTGCTGAATACTAAGGTAGGCGAGGGTTGCGACACGCAGTTCCGAGGCGATATCTGTGCTTATTTGGTAGTCTGACCCATCTCTCTGTGCCAACTCCTGATGCAGGGGCAGGCTGGTTATCTTCTGTTTATCTGCGAGCACTGGTTGTTCAATCTGTTCAATCATTTCTGCAACTCTCTAAAACGTCCCGGTTGTATTGATGTGCACCTTGCTATATATCCCACTATCTACCTTGCTAAGAAAAAGAATAGCAGAAAATCTGCACAGCACTGTTTTACCTAACTATTGATCTGTGGGCTGTTAGCCAATAATCCTCTGTATTTTTCATCGAGTGCTTTCACTAACGGTGTATTTCTCCAGCCAGGGCAGAAACTCTTCCGCTGGCAGTGCCTTGCTTATATGGTAGCCCTGAGCATAGGTGCAACCCATTTTTGTCAGGGTTGCCAAGCATTTTTGATCTTCAACGCCCTCGGCGACAATCTCCATATCAAAGCGCTGCCCCCATTCGAGAATTAATTTAACGATCTCCATATCAATCTGGCTGTTGAGCATATTGAAGATAAATGACTTATCTATTTTTAATTCATCAGCGGGAATAAATTTAAAATATTCCAGAGAAGAGTAGCCGGTCCCAAAGTCATCGATGGATATCTTTGCCCCCAGCTGTTTGATTCTGCTAAGGGTTTTAAATCCCTGATTGAGGTCTTGCTGGATGGTCGACTCAGTCACCTCAATACAGAGGTTGGCGGGATCGCCACCCCAGAGGTTAAGACTGGATTCAATGCTATCGAACAACACCGGCCAGCGCAGGCACGAGGCAGAGAGGTTAACCGCGGTGGTTATAGGTACACCATCGCTAGACCAGTTCGCGGATTCTCTAAGCGCAGTATTTACCGTCCATAAAAACAGCTCCTGCATATGACCGGACTGCTCGACAATAGCGATAAGCTGTTCTGGATTAACCAGGTAATCATTGTTATCTACCCATCGAATAAGGCTCTCGGCGCCGCGTGGTCGCTTGTCGGCAAGGCTTATCTGCGGTTGGTAGTGAAGCTGAAAGCTATTTTCAGCGAGCCCTTTTATCACCTGCTGCTTTAAGATTTCCTGATGGCGGGCACTGGCAACTGCTGAGCTCTCACTGATATGGTATTGCTGTTGGTTGGATTGAGCCTGCTTGGCTGCGGCCTCAGCTTCCTGCAGAAGGTCTTCGGCTTTAGCGCCGCTACTGGACGCGGCGAACCCAATATGGCCTTCAAGTAAAATGGCCTTGTCGTCGAGTACAAAAAGGCTGCTCAACTGATCGATGATCTTTTTTGCCACCAGAGGTATTAGCTGGATATTTAGCAGCGGTGAAAATATTAGTGCAAATTTATCCCCGTCAACACGGGTACAGAAGATTGGATTTTGTGGAATGGCGGCAAGCCGCTGTTGAAGTTCGGCAAGGACTCTGTCGCCGTTACTGTAGCCATAGCGTTGATTGATTTGAGTGAAATTTTTAAGATCAATTAGCGCAAGCACAGAAAGTTTTTGACCGCTGCGCTGTTGATTTAAGCACTCATTCAGCTCTCTTAGAAGCCCCTGGCGATCAATAGTAAAGTTGATTTTATCCCCTCTATTCTGCATTTATATGTACAGAGCCTCTGGGTCGAGGCCATAGGCTCCGGGTTCCAGAGTCTTTAATATTTCCACTACTTTACGGTCCTCGCCAATGAAGTTGGCAAGATCAATCTCGCGGAAATCCTCTAGCTGTTTTTTATTGCTGTCGAGTATTACCAGCACCTGAGGGCGCAGTCGCTTACCGGGATTCTCCTTGACCACAATGCCCACCTCCGCAGAGCTGAGTTCAACCAATGTACCTGTGGGATAGATACCCACTGACTGAATAAAGGCTTCGATAAGTTCCGGCTGAAAGTCATAGCCGCGCCACTCGTACATTTTTTTGACTGCCAAGGCATGGGGTATTGGTTTTGCGTATACCCGTTGACTGGTAATTGCATCGTAGCAATCGGCAATCGCGGCAATTCTGGCATAGAGTGGTATCTGAGTGCCCTGTAGGGCCTGCGGATAGCCACTGCCATTAAAGCGCTCGTGGTGGCTGGCAATCATATCCATCACCGCCTGAGGTATTCTGCGCGAGGAGTCGGCGGCCATTTTT
>Ga0209119_1000412_pt1 | contig 43394 bp, 38 predicted proteins | sample COG_03_FD_184747 | JGI IMG/M metagenome (GOLD analysis project Ga0209119, IMG submission 184747) | Pelagic Microbial community sample from North Sea - COGITO 998_met_03 (SPAdes) (version 2) | ecosystem: Environmental > Aquatic > Marine > Neritic zone/Coastal water | place: Helgoland, sampling...
AAAGAATAATAAAGATGGATATAAAGGAACCGACCCAAATATAAACCGCGATAGAAATCGTAGCCAAAGCCCCAAGCGCGAATTTACACCTGAGGAAACTGCCGCATATCTAGAACGAAAAGCTAAACGTGATGGATATAAAGGAACCGACCCAAATATAAACCGCGATAGAAATCGTAGCCAAAGCCCCAAGCGCGAATTTACACCTGAGGAAACTGCCGCATATCTAGAACGAAAAGCTAAACGTGAAAAAAAAGGAGGTAATGCGTTAATCATGGTATTTTATTAAAATTATAAACATATAGGGCAAAAAATAGTTTACTAATATTCAACAAGTTGATTATTTCTATCGGTTGGTATATATTTGAATTCGGGTATTCTGGTACACACTGAAGCCCATAAAATGTCATTAGTGACAAGCGTTTCCCTACTCTGTAGATGAATATACCCAAGGATTTTGGATTTTCTGATGACATCGGAGTCTTTATTTATAATTTGTTCAATTATTTTATAAATAAAGTATGGGTGATATGGGCAATTTGTTTTTTGTGGTAATTTAATTTCATCAAATATATGAATTACTTTGTCAAAATATATGTGAATTAACTGCATTTCATAATCCGTTAACTGCGGTGGGGTAATCCCCGTTATAAGTTTTCTAATTAAAGGCACATGTTCATTATATTTAGAATTATGGGTTTGTCTAAGATATTTACGAATTTGATTACACGTTATTTGATTAATATTTATTATTTTATCTCGGATAATGCAGTTTTTTATATTGTTAATTACAGTTTCTGGAATTTCTGTTGTTTCACGTGCCTGAATTCTTTCAACCCAAAATCTGCAGTGTTTAGATGGATCATATGTGCCATGTTTTGTTCGCTGACCTTCTTGATAATAAAACTGTTCATCTTCAAAAACGGTTCCATATAATTTTTTTGTTATTCCGCAATTTTTACATACTATTGTACTTGTAATCGCATCTATTTCCATTTTATTTGAACACACACACATCTCATGTACAACTTCTTTTATATTTTTATTAATTGTGGAATTATTATATAGTTTAATAAATGTATAAATTTCCTGTATCGTTTTTTTATTAAATTTTGCATTTTGTACACATTGCTTAACTAAAAACATAATTCGATCTAATTTTGATATAAAATTTTCTTTGCGGATAAATATTTGATATTTATTAAAATACGTATCTTTTTTTTTCACTAATATATTTTTTTTATCATCATCGGATTTTAATTGTCTATATTGGCTAGTCACTAAAAAATAATCAGACAGTATATTTATGGAACCCATCTCATATTCTTCCTTTAATTCATCAATGGATTGAGCAATTTTTTCACTAAAATCAATTTGCTTTGTTTTAAAAAGGGCTATTAAACTAATAATAGAGTTAATTTTTGTTATTATATTATTATTAGTTGTTTCTAGAGTGCCCGACATTTTTAAAATATTTATAATATCAAATACATATATTTTTAATAACTATTTAGTGGAATATACACACCACCACGAGTACTATCTGAAGTATTTATAAAAAACATGGCTATAATGACAAAGAAACACACAGCGACAAACATAAGTATTCGTGTTTTGCTATCAGATTTTTCGGCGGGGTCGGGTGGTTTTTCGGCGGGGTCGGGTGGTTTTTCGGCGGGGTCGGGTGGTTTTTCGGCGGGTCTTGGTGTGTTAATCGGGTTTAAGTCATCACGTGGGAGTGCTGTCTCAGTGTCAAATTGTGAATCTGTAGTTTTTCTCCGAAAAGAACTCTCGCAATCGCTTTCTTGGTTGGCAATAAAGTCACCGCCAATCGCGGCATCTGCTAGATTAACAGTTAAATTTTGATGGCAACTCGCGAATGAAAATCCGTCGCACCTTTTGGCACGTATTGTGTCATAGAAAGGACTATTTTTACAGTTATTATATATACACTCTGGTGTTATTACCTCATACCCAGGTGGCATTGACCATTCTTTGCGAATTGAATCATTTAATTTTTCATAAAAAGATGTTGGCTTATAACATGCACATAATGTTTCCCACTCCGGTTTTTTCCACCTATCTTCAACATTACATAATCTTTCGATATTTATTGTATCTTTATTATTCTTAAGATAATTGTGGCATGTTCCACCAATTTCGTTAAAATATTCAGGATATTTCTCACAGAAATTTTTTATTAAATTTTCAGTTGTTTTTTTTGCCACACCCTCGACTTGTTTAGAGTCCCAAAGTGACCCGCAATTTAGTTTATCACCATGTGTTTCAGCATCACCGTTATAGCATTTATATACATCATCTATCGCTGCCTTATAAAGCAGCTTACTGCTTTTCGCGGTTTGTACACGTGTAACCATTGGTGCCCAACGTGGTGATGCTTCATCAATAGTACAATGTCTATAAGCTTTTTGACCACCGCACCACAATAAATTGCCGTATATACCAGCACCGGGAGTTCCATTTCTGTTGGTGGCAGGTGCGTTTTTATAACCATTCGGGCACGGATGAGTACCGCTCTCAACATTACCCCATGACCCACCAACACAGTCTACCGACTCGTATGCATTTATACATGACGCACTAGTCCCTGTTTTTTCACCGCAGTATTTAATTGGTGCTGCCTCGTTAAAAAGTATGTTAGTCATTATTATAATATATTATACATAATTTTATTTTTTATATTTCGAGATATCATATTTATCTTTTATTTTTTGTTTTTCTGGCGCATATATACCAAAATACCCGGTCGTTAATATAGCACCGCATCCCAATGCCAATTTTAACATTAGCATTTTATCACCACCACCGCCTATTTGGACACTATCACTACCGCCTATTTGGACACTATCACTACCGCCTATTTGGACACTATCACTACCGCCTATTTGGTCATCAGAACCGTCAGTATCACCACCACCGGTTCTCAGATAGGCAAACCCCCCGATTCCCAATACGACAACAACTATAAAAATCGTAAACATAGCAAATATGTCAACACCTTTATTTTTCTGATCAGCAGCCAGATCAATTTTTTCAATTACATCAGCGGATAAACTATTTTTAATTACATTATTAACAATATTTGCGGCAATGTTTTCTGATAATTGCCGTATTATTGCTTCCTGGGTTATTATAGAGTCGCCACCGCCAGTATCTAACCCAAGAAGTTTCACGTGTAAATATTGTACATTATCACTAGTCGTGGTAACGACATTTGAAATAGATGTACTCACGGCATTGGCAACTGAATTGTGTGTGACAGTTCTAGAAACTATGTCCTGTGCGGATATATTGGTTTGACCTAAATTTAGGTCTGAATTGGATTGTGCCAGACTCGCGGCTACAGTTTTTTGTAATTTAGCAGTTAAGTCATTTGCCATATCGCTTGAAAATGTCGACACATTATTTAACATTGTTGACATGTTAAGGTCTAATGTTTGCCCAATTATAAAATTACCACCTTTAGTATTGACATACCCCATGTCAATTACCATTCGTTGTCTCGCACTCGAATACCCACGTGCTACATTTGTCGAATCATTTGAAATTTTAGTCATTGATTCATTAATCAACACAGTTAATGAATCAGTCATTTGGGACGATACATTTACACCCATTTTATTAGAATTTTTATTATATAAAGTTATATATAATTATTATTATATAAAGTTATATATAATTATTATTATATTATAAATACATCCCATATTATGGAATTTGTGTGTATTGCCGACACAGGACTCATTGAACTGCGTATCACAGGCAATTGTATTATGCGTATTTTAAATGATTATGAGGACGGACTTATTGATAAAAAAAATATCATTTGTGATAAAAGGTCTATAAAATTAAAGGTTCGAAATCCTAAAAATTTACCATTATTAAAAAAGTCTTATATAAGTTTCCAATATCATAATAGTACCCCACATATTGATACGGTATGGGATTTCAGTGTTTTTACACCATCGTATGTTATTTATCCGATTCGAAAAATTAAACAAGAAACATTAGACATGTTTAAGATTGACGAGCCGATAGTCGATGAATATGAAATACAAAAAAATGAGAGATTAATGAGTGAAGAGTGTGCCGAATATGAACTTGACTTACACTCAAATACAAAACAAAGGCTCGCAGAAAATAGAAAAATAACATATCCAAGTGTTATAAATAAATATGGAAAATTTATAAAACTACAGAATAATTTAAATTCATATAATCAACAGGGGGTCGACGAGGCGAACACGGAAATTGACAGTTTTTCAATAGATTCAATGACTGACGATCAGGAATTTTCCGACTGTGATGATAATGACCCAATTATAGATGCTTCTGCTTTTGACGAGTTGCTATGAAATTAACTGTCTTCATGCCAACATCCCTTTCCTTTTCAAATTTACATCTTCTTATTTTAAATTCTTTGATATGTGCCTGTGTTTTTTCTATATTTTTTTCAATTTCTTTGGGGTTTTTTAAGATTGGTGGGTATAATTCTAATTTATTCAACGAATACTCCATTTTATTATTAATATTATATACATCTACAATATTACCGACATCTGTATTAACAATAAGATTTTCATAAAAACAATTTTTAATAATTGTGTAGATAGGCCATTCCATTGCCAATACAGTTTTTTCATAATCTTTATCAGATAATAGTTTATTCATCTCCACTGAAAAATATTGATTCGCATATTTATTAATTTTTTCCAATAAATCAATACATTTTTTATGTGGTTTAATAATTTTTGTGTTATTAGAGCTAAATGTATAAAGTAATTTTTGGGTAACTCCGAAAAGATCTATAGTTGTGAGGAGTTTAAAAACAGCTTCAAATTTATTTTTAAATAGAATGCGTAATTCATCTATATGCGATTTGCCATCGGGTGCGTATTGTGTATACATATTAAGAAGTCGCTCAACTTGGTCACTTTGAAAATCTTTCATATTGTCTAAAATTACATGTGTTTTGGGCAATTCTGGACTATGTAGTTGTTCTATTTTTTCTGGTAATACTATCGATCGACTAAAATCAATAATGCACAAATAATACCCAACAGTTGGAAATATGAACTGGCTAGTTTCACTACCTAATACATATAACACAGTTGGTGTTATAACATTATTTATATTCCTAGCGCTTGTATATGTTAATGCATGTAATGTTACATTATTTAAATGTAAGTCGCCATGTATAATACCTGATATAGAATTCATACAGTATAAATTATAACATAATTCAAACATATATTTTGAGAAAATGTTATATCCAGACTGTGTGAATGGACATCCGATTAGATTATTATAATATGAAGATGATTTTGACAGCAGTAGCACATCCCATATGGTTCTACCAACATATTCAGTTATTATAGCCAATGCAACATTACTCATAATAATATTTTCTTTAGTGTAGTCAATGGGGTCTTGTATTTTATGCGACAATTCTTTAAATTTATTAGATATCCACGAATCGATTGTTTTTTGTTTTATTTTTAACCCAATTTTATCGGTTATATTTTCATGGGTGTATATCTGTGCTCTTAATAATAATTCACTTATTTGAACTGCCAATTCACTTCTTTTCATTTTTTCGTATTGAATTTCATTATCAAAAAGACCTTTGCGTGAATTTTTAATATAAAACCATGAATTAGTAATAAAAAACCCAGGCGAAATGTTATTTATTACATAATTAGAGCAATGTGTTGAAATAAGGTATTCACGCCACGGTTTGTATCTAATATTAAATGGAGCTTGCGATTCCGCTATGCTAAGTGGTATTATTTTTTGACCGACTTTAGTTGCTGTGAATTTTTTATTGGTTATGACATTTGTTGTTGTAAACATGTTATTAGTAATATACCGCAAAAGATCCATTTGTTCTCTTGTATATTTTTTCAGAAGTGAATTAAAAAATTCTAAATCTTCTTTTTTGTGCTTAAACATGATTTTTTGAAATTTTTCATCGAGGTGATTTTCAATAATATTTAAAAACAGATTAAATATGTTTTTAAACCATGCTATGGCAAATAAGTCATTTTGTAATTCAAATGAATAATATTCTAGTTCTATTTCGATAGTTTTTAGGTTATCAGTTGGGTAAAAATATTCTTTTAATATCACAAGCCCCCGTTTAGGCAGGTTTACACTTAAATACTGTTTAATATCTTGAAAAATATTTCGTACGATTGGTGTAATATTAATATTATTAATATTACAAAAATTAATTAAACCGACTCTATATTCACCATCCTTTGATAAAAAACTACCACCTATAGTAAAATATCTATAAATATAATTAGTTCCAATTGGTTTTATGCCTACTTTTTTATTTTTTACAGGTTGTTTAGAATATTCGAAATACCCAAATGAAAAAATAGCATCTATTTTTTCACTTAAATCACGCACTCTAAATGTTGTACAAATCGTATTAACGATATTAATATCTAAAAAATACCCAAATGCCACTAATGAATCGAGTCTATTATACGACCCATATAAATATAAATAGTCATTTTTAGAATTTGTCAGGGTTTCTGTAATTTCGGGTGATGTTGGAAACTGTAAATATTTATTTTTATATTGATTGATATACCATAATTTATCAGGTGTTAATATTATGTCATCTTTATTAATTATTTCTTTCTTTTTCCCCATCATTACTTATTATATTAAAATAATTCAAAATTCATAAAGAATTTAATTACATTTTTTTTAAAAATGTAATCTAAAGATATATAATGGTTATTAATTATAACCGCATTAAAATATAATTAATAATCAATGAGTTCGGAGCAAGTTGCTGAACAATTGTCAAAATTATTAGATGAATTAGACGATGAAAGTCTGTCCAAAATGTCCGAAACCGAAATTTTAGAACTGCGAAAGCAATTAAACCCATACGGAAGAACTATCGAAGGCTCTGATAAAATTTTAACATATTCATATACGGATTTGCGACATGAATATTTAAAGAAGTTGATTACTACAAGTATGATAGGATATTTAAATAGAATGTGTGATGAATGGAAGGTGCCTGACGGCATTCCCGTAGTTCCTGTATATGAATATATCCAAAATCCAGAAAAATTAGATGCGTTTGAAAAGACCTTAAATAATCCAGAAGTTATGCGTAAAGATTTGGAATTAAACAAAAAATATATGGCTAAGCGAGTTATTATTAAAGAATTTTTGGAGGACATGTTTCAATATAATCCGGACTTTCATGTTCGTTCGGCATATAGACCAAATGTTAATGATCCAGAAAGAAGTCTAATTAATACACCGGCCGGACACTTGGCGATTTACCAACTTAAAAAAACTGACCCTGATTTTGCCGAAAGATGGCTTTTACATGAAAGAGAACATAAAAATGTCGCATCTGATGAAATTGTTTCAAGTGTGCGAAAATATTGTACGGAAATGATTCCACCAGCCGATGTATTTCACAGACTACAATATTATTATGATAGTAATTATGAAGAATTGAAGGAAATTGTAAATGATTTATACTGCGACAAACCAGACCTTGAGACAGCACTTAATCCATACTCATGGCATGACAATGACGATGAGGCCGATGAATTTATCAATAAGCACAAGGATGAAGTAATTTCCACTATATACAAAGCACACAGTGGCAAGTGGAATGTTTTTGCCCCATATAAAAAGATTCGTGAATCAATGAGATTTTTCAATAAAAAGACTGTTGTATTAGAAGAAATTGCCAAACAAATTGAGAGAGATTCTAAGTTAGGTGCTGATCTAATGAAGAAGCGAATCAAGGTAAAGAAACAAAAGAACATTAAAGAAGAAGGACCCGATGACCCCGCATTTTTAAAATGGAGGGAAAGTAATGATACTTTGAGAGATATGGGCGGCGAATCAATGAATGCCGGTGATTACGCTAATTCGGAATGCCCTGATAATGCCATCCAAGTTCCAGTTTTTCGAATAGGTGGTGGCGGTACGACATTTGAGAAATCGTGTTTCTACTCGGAAGCAGCCGCTCCAACCGTCGTTAATGGGGAATTAATCGAATAAAATAATTTCAAATTCACCCAATTCGGTTGTTTCAACACCGCCTATCTGTAATATCATTGGTGTATTTACATGAGTTATCTTTTTTTTTATCGCATCAACAATGCCAAAACGATCAGTAATATAAAAAATAAATTTTGATGTATTGTATAAAGAGTGTATATTTAAAATACCCCGTCTGTTTTCATATACTAAAAAAGTTGCATAATACAGCCAATACCCTATAGTTACAAATTTTGGAAACATCCAAATATTATATATTAGGTATTATATACCAGTAATAATATATTAAATGATTACGACAGAGGTCGATAAAAAAAAAGAAAATATATTTGACCTAACTAAACTGGCACCCATTGAAATTAATCATGAAATTCAAAAGGCATCAACAATAATTAGTGTTGATGAACAAACTAAGTTATTACAAGGGTTTTCCGAAATTCATCACGACGACTGGAAAAACTTAAAGTTATATGATTATGTTCGATATTTACGAAAAGATGGTGCGTTTCGTAGAGGTGGATACTTTAAAAATTCATGGGTTGGTTCATATGGTAAAAATAAGGGAAACCTGTGTATTCAACTTGCGTCAAAAAAAAACTTTAATTCGGCAACTTGGGTCGTATGTTTTAATGATATTGATAAAATGTGGAAAAATGAAGATATTAATGAAACTCATGCTGAAAAAAAAAATAACATAGATACAAATGAAATACAGGAAACGATTCAATTTATGTCCAAGGCTATAGAACAATTAAAAATAGATTTACTAAAGATGAATAATGAGCAAAAACGCATCATTAATTTGATTAAGAAATTACATGGAATAAAGATTAGCAGTCATTAAGATATATTCAATTTAAAAAAAGGGTTAATTGCTAATATAACCTAAGATAGAAGATTTTTATTAAAAACCCTTTAGAAAAATTAATTTCAAAATGTGCGATAATTTAAATTTAATTGTCGGTTGTTTAACTGGATATGTGTTTGGAAATTTTATTGGCGGAAAAAAAGTGGGTGAAAAGGGTCGTATTCATTGGGACTGGTTTTTACACACATTTAAACTACATTTACATCATTGGATTGTCATGGGAATATTATTAATAATTTATCTACATTGGTTTAAAGGCGATAATTCATTAGTTATTGGTTTTTTAATTGGTGGTGTTATTCATGGGTTATCATATTCAGATAGATTTAAAATAATGTGTTAAAATATATTTTAAAACAATATCTATAAAGGTATATAAGTGTGTAGTTGAAAAAATAAATGCCATTGCCAACACTTTTACAGAAAGGGTTTGCCGTTCCGCCAAAAAATGCCACTAAATCGGAAAAAGACCGTATCAAAAATATGACTGGTATCGATTATTTAATGAATTTTTTATCAGACAGAATTCCTGTGTCACTGGGCTCGGAACCAAAAATTAAACCAAAGGGACTTGGCGATAAGGTACTTGTGTTAAAGAGCGGCACTGGTTCTGGTAAAAGCACCGTAATACCACCAGTTCTTTATGAAAAATTTCAAGAACGAACACGGAAAAACATAGCAGTAACACAACCAAGAGTTCTAACAGCAAAGGAAATCGCTGAAGGAACACCCGAAAACTATCCATTTATGAAAATCGATGTAAATTTAGGTTTTTCAACGGGCTCTATAAAGAGATTGCCATCTGAAAAGGGTGTTATATACATGACAATAGGGACTATGCTATCAAAATTAAACAATTCTACCGACGAAAAATTTCTTAAGGAATATAGTTTTATAATATTAGATGAAGTTCATGATAGAGACATAAATGTTGATATGACATTTTATAAATTAAAAAAGATATTAGCTGTATATTATGATACACCGGGCTGTCCATTTGTAATATTAATGAGTGCCACATTTAACCCAAAAATATTTTTGGAGTATTTTAATTGCCCGCAGTCAAATTTTATGGAATTTTTAGGTTCTACATATCCAATTGGTTTAAATTTTGCTAAATTTGATGTGCCGAATTATATAGAATATGCTGTAAATAAAGCAGAAGAATTGCATGTAAAAAATATAGATGATATTGAAGAAAAAAGCTTATTTCGTGATATATTGATATTTGTATCAGGCGGCGGTCAAATTAAATCCATTATTGCGGCGCTGCATTTGTTTAACGCATCGATATTAAGCAAAAAATTTTCTGATGTATTAAAATACATAGACGATAAAAAAAACAATGCCAAATTAGGGGGGACATCTGATGATAAGCATTATTATATAGCACCTATAGAACTTACTAGTACCAGTTTTCAGCGTAGTGGTGTTGAATATCAGAATTTATTTTCGCCTATTGAGAGTATTATGATACCAATTTATAAGATAGACGAAAATGGAAAACTCGATACAAAAAATATTAAACAATGGATTAAACCGACTCGGCGTATTATTGTAGCAACAAATATTGCGGAAACTGGTGTAACAATTGATACATTAAAATACTGTATTGACACTGGGTTTGTTATGAGTGCTGAATTTAATCCTGATTTTGGGACTAATCTCCTACTAGGAAAAAATATAACAAAAGGAATGGCACTTCAGAGAAAAGGACGAGTGGGTCGAAAATCACCCGGTTATTGGTATCCATGCTACACTGAAAAAGTTTTTAATAATTTACTCGAAGACCAATTTGCCAAAATTTTAACTGATGATATTACAACACATTTATTAAATATTATTGTTACCGAAACTGAAAGTGTGCTGGTATTAAAGGAAGATGTTTCGTTAAACGAATACACAAGCGAAAAAAACTTTTTCGCAACTAATTATTTATCTAGTAGTGACCAATATTTTTTGCGGCATATAAAACCGCTAAATTTATCATCAGTTGATTTATTTGAAATGCCTGCTGGTGAATCTTTAATATATTCATTAGAAAAGTTATACGGGCTAGGGTTTATCGATAGTAAATATAATCCAACAATTTTAGGCATGTATTCTAAAGGATTTTCTAAATTGTCCGTGGAAGTGATAAAAATGATATTGTCTGGGTATGCGCATGGTGCTAATATATTAGATTTATTAACAATTTCGGCATTTTTAATAGCACAACCTAGAAACGTATTATCAAAAAATTATAAACCGATCAATGTATTAAATCCGAAAGTATCCGATAAAGATTATGATTTTTACTATAAAATCATAATAGGCGACCAATTTATAGAATATGTATTAATATGGGAGATGTATTCAGCATTTTTAAATAATATAATGACTGGGATCCGTAAAAAATCATCTAAAGGGCAACAATATGTTTTTTCTATTGCATCAATAGAACAATGGTGCTTAGATCATAAAATAGAATATAGCGGAATTAACACTGTAAGTACAATTAGAGATGAATTAATAGCAGATTTTATTAGATTAGGATTAAACCCATATTATAATGGCATGGGATTAGAAAGAGGAGCATATAATTTACGTAATATTTTGTTAAATAATTTAGATGATGGCTTGTCAGAAATAAAAAAAATTAAAAGATGTGTATTAGATGGTTATAAGTTAAACTTATTAATTTGGGATGATGTAAGTAAAAAATACATTTTACATTATCGTAATATACCTGTCCAAATTACTCGCAATAATTTAATAACCAGAATGGGCGACAATGCTATTCAAAAGAATGCCAATTTTATAATCACATCTGAGATATTACTTAGTTCGTCAAATAAAAACCCAGGCATGTATGAATTTAACGCATCTAACACAATCAGTATTATGGATTCTTTAGATATCGATTTATCATTTTTATTACATTAATTATATTTTATTATATATAATATAAAAAATAATATAGTTATGTTAGGAAAAACAGCAGCAATTGGGTATACATTTTTATGGTCATTTGCTTATGGATTTATAATATCCATTGTATTGGCATTAATTTTAAAAGTATTTATTTCGACCCCCACATCTGATGAAAATAAAGAGGGTGAAATTAATGGCGATTTAGATAGTTTGAGTAGTAATCTGAAGCTTATTTCATTTGCTGCAATTGCGGCTGCAATTACACAACTTTGGTTGGTATTCGGAACCGCATACAATTATGGACTCGGTGACTGTCCGGAGGCCAATAAGTAGCACATACCAACCCAAGACAAATAATATGGTAAATACATATTAAATCAACAAATATTATTTTTTTTTGTATATATGACTAGCTTGAGTGTGTATGGGTTGTATAATATTTATAAGTATAGATCACCCCAATAAGCATAAATCCACACCGCCGGTAATAAATACTAAAAGCATAAGCAAATGCGAAAGCTCCATAAAGTTAATGTCATTACATACAATTGGACAAACGGGTATTGTATCAAAATCTATCAATGAGAACGATTGCTCAATTAAATTGAGCGATATCATTTTGTTAGATGAGATAGACGATATTGATATATCGCACGAACCAATATCATATTTAGAACCAGTATCTATAAGCAAAGATCTTACCCAATTAGAAACTATCTCATATAATACGGCAGCTAATAATAAAAAAAAATTGATTGCCAAAATTAAAAAAGAGCAAATGTATATCAAACACATATTTTATAACGAGTTTTATAATCAAACACATTTATTTAAAAGAATACGCAATGAGAATACACCTACTTCATATATACGGAATACTTTAAACAATATTAAAAAGAAAGAAAATGAATACCGCCTCAAAAAAGAACAAACATATATTAAATTTGTATTCTACAGCGAGTATTATAATCAAACACGCCTCTTTAAATGAAAACAATTTAGACATACCGCAAATATACATATACAGAATAAATCAAAATGAACGATTTGGTTGAAATAATAATAGATGACAGGGAGCACGCAATCATACCATTTTTTAATGAATATAAAACACATCCTACTATAACATATAAAGTAGAAAGAGTTAATGTTGGGGACTATAGTGTGCTATATAAAGGACATATTTTAATGGTAATTGAAAGAAAAACATGGAAAGATTTGGCGGCATCTATAAAAGATGGTAGAAAGGAAAATGTAAATAAAATGTTAAAATTGCGGGAAGATTCATTAACTCAGTTATTTTACTTGATTGAAGGAAATCCCCTCCCTAAATCAACTGGTAAATTTTGCCGAGTTCCATATAAAAATTTACGCAGTCATCTTGACCATTTAATGATAAGAGATAATATACATATAATTCACAGCAAGGATCAGAAAAATACAGTAGAGAGAATTTTTGAGCTCGTTCAAAATTACTTAACTATTAAACCATCACCACTGCTAAAATTCAATATAATCGAAGATATTGATGGGGGTGGCATTGCCAAACTAAAGAAAAAAACATTAGTTTCTGATGATTCTATTATTTATAAAATATGGTGTTGCTTGCCTAATATTACGGAAAAAACCGCGAGTTTATTTATTGAGAAAGGGTATCATATAGCAGATTTAATTTTAGGTAATATTACTATGGATCAGATTTATTCGTTAAAATATGATAATGGGTATATTATTGGAAATAGATCAAATAAAATATGGAATTGTTCCCGCATTAAGTCTATCAATAATAAATACTTTGCCAAAATGATAGCACAGATAAACGGAGTGACGGAAAAAACTGCTGATATTATCTTAAATACGATATCACTAGAAGAATTACTAAAAGGCGAAATTGCCATTGAAGTTCTTTCTAAAATTAATAAAACCCCCAACACAAAGGTTGGTGATAAAACGGGTAATAATATTTTAAAATATTTTTCACCATATGTCTTACCAGTAATCGAAAATATGGAACCATAATATACATTTTACAAATCTATTTGTTGTAAAAGTAAATTACACAGCACAAGGCATGTCAAATAAATCCCAACTATTATTAATGGGGTTTTATTAACTTTTTTAATAGTATATAGAAAGGTTGGCTGGCTGTACACACACACATCGGTAATAGGAAATGGAAAATAATATTTAATAGGATTACATGTGTCTAGAAATGTATTTCTGAAATAAAGTTTTTGATTAGTGTCTGATAAACATTCGTATAGTTCTTGAATCAATCCATCATGATTCATATTTTTTTCTATAACTTCGTTATTTAGAACTATGTAAAATTTCATTTTATACTATGCTTTATAAATACTTTAATATAAAATGATTAAAAAAATTGAATATTTAACCCGGTTATATTCAAACGACCGTGTCCTCTAGAGATACTATTGGGTTAATCCATGAACTCTATCACATATTATTTGTACTTTCAGTCTATCGTCGAACAAATTGCTTCTCTATATTGGGATATCGATAATCGACCAAATATCTGTTGCATTGATACTTTTCGACTTTTCCCCGTTAATGTTGTATATATAATCTTTAGACATTTATATAATGAATCATCAAGTGTATGGATGTCATTGGGACTTCGACCCGATCTAAGTCAGCATAATATGGGCGATTCTAGAATATTATCTGGTATAAACAATCTTCCTAACGAGTTAATTAGCATAATCGTCACATACATACCTACGGCAAATCATTTAAAGCGGAAACGTTTTAGTCGCCGATTTGTAGGGGACGGCCGTAATAAATTTTCATGGGGGTTTTTCGATTGTCCCGAGTATACTGGAGAGATTTTCATTCCATACACACTTCGTTGGGGTGTTTGGATGTAAATATATGACAACTTATAATAAAACCAACTTATAATAAAACCAACTTATAATAAAACCAACTTATAATATAATATGGGTATACCCATATTTTTTTATATACCACATCGACGATCCGTATCATTAATATCATTCTGGTCAGTGTCACATTCCATGTGTGATGTCATATATTTACTGCCAAGTGGACCAACCATATGCGAACGCTCAACCTCACGCCCATAGTCATTGTCAATTTGCGATGTATTTACATTCTGATTTTTTGCAACAGTCAGTTCGCCTCTACGCTGGTTTCCAACATATGATTCTTTAAAATCATCATCAATAACAACCCTTTCTAATTTTTTACCACCTTCCTCAATTTTAGACGAAGCTGCCTTATAGTTTTTAACATTTAAACTATCGCCTTTCTTATAAACAGCGATTGAATTCCACATTGCTTTTGGGTCAACTTCGGAAGGACCCTTCTTTTTATTGCCGATGCTTATATACACACCATTTTCATCAACAGATTTTTGTATATCTTTTCTTAAATCATTTTTTTTAGTTTTTGTCATTCGCTTATTGACACTACTTATTTTATCTGCAATTTCTTGATTAATAATTGTTTTCTCGATATTTTTAACATCATGAATCATTAGTTTTTTACCCGATGTTGGTTTTTGGTCGCCATTTAACTCAGCATGCGCATCTACAGACCGCGTTTCTTTTGTCTGGCGACTGATTACACCTGCCATATCAGCAGGTGTTAATTTTTGCTGTTTGTTTTTTATATGTGTGCTATTACCAAATACAATACCATTTAATCCGGTGAATTGGTACATTTCCTTTCGCTTTGCCAAATCCATCATTTTAAGAGCAGTCCCTTTAAGCATATTACTGCCTTGCCACGATACATATATATCATGATCTGTATGTGCGTTAGACCTGTTTTTATACCAATCCTCTGTTGTAAATGATTTTTTTGTATTGGTTTTTCCATATTTAGCGACCTGAAATCTGTGGTCTGTAGTTCGGCGCCATCCGATCGATGTATCATTTGACAAATTATTCGTCACGTCTATTTTATTTATATTGGGTGCGTGTGTGGGGTCTTTGATTTCTTGACCTTCAATAAGTTTCTCTTTATTAGAAACTGAGTATCCCGGTGCCATCCCACCGTTATGCCAACTATCTTTAGATGTTTCAAATACTTTAAAATAATCTTTCGTGACATTCTGGGCATTCCTAATCTGCATTTGTGCCTGCCATGGATTCCAACCAGTTTCTGGGATGCTATCATCATTATCAGGAAAGTATTTAATTAAATCTTTACGTGCGTACTGCTGATCTACATGTCTTCTCATATCAGGACCGAGGGCAACTCCCCGAGGATCGCGTTCTGTAAATTGATGATCCAAAAAAGTCCCGTCTGGTAAATATGGATCAATTAAAGTTCTAGCACCGCTTCTTAAATTAATTCGCTGCTCGCTTTCATACCCACCCCGTTCATTTCCAAATTCGTCATGACCGCCTCTTGGTTGATCACTTTCAAGATATGGGGCATCTGGCGTAAAATCTCTCAACAAATTTCTCAAATTTTCCTCAACTAAATGCGGATTCTCATACCCGCAAGTCTGTTCAATCTTCCTTAAATACATATCATATGGTAAATCACCATACTGACCCACTAAACTATCGGCAGTTCCAACGGCACTAGTCATCTTTATTATATATAATAGTATTATTATAATGTATTAAAGATTTAAAATACACATCCACATAATAAATATTAGATGCTTTATTTATCAATTACTATCTAAATAATCATTTAATATCATGTATTAAAAAAATTGAATATTAATTCATAATAAATAATATATAACACAAGTAATCATGTCCGCATTCAAGAAACTATCCGATATGTATAACTCACCTGTTGAACTCAGGTCTGCTCTATACAACATGGGTGTTTTAGCATCGCCAGTCCGTGACGGCGAGTGTCTTGCCGTATATTATTGCTCAAAAAAACAGCGGCATAGTCCGTTGTGTGATAATAAAGTAATTACGGAATGTAATGGATTGGTGTATAATTATAAAGAAAAGAAAATACTAGTAATTCCACAACCTGCGTTTACGTCAAACATTGCCGCAGACGACATAAATGTTGTAAATCAACATTTATTAAATGGGTTATATGATATTTTACAAGTTAATGAAGGCACCACTGTAAATTTATATTGGCTTGAAACCGAATCATCATGGCGTATTTCAACGGCACGTGCTTACGACTTAACTGATAAAAAACGAGGGTCGATGACTTATAAAGAAATGCTTAATGACATTTTAGGCGATTCTGCGGAAAAATTCTATAAATTGTTAAATACAAAGCATTGCTACACATTTGGATTTAAACACGAAAACTCACATCCGTTTCGCGAAGGCCATTCCAAACAAATCAATAAGTTGTGGTTTATTCAATCGGTTGATTTAAACACGCACGAGGTTAATTACGAGTTTAAAAATGATATTGAAATTAATCCACAACCCATTGCTGATGTTGCCCCTCAAGCCATTAAAGAATTATTTCCTCTGTTATCTAACGGATTGGATGATTTTATTTATACCGGTAAAGTTAATTATGGGTATATTCTGAGATCAAAGGACCCCAATAAAACCGGAGCACAAAGCAATATTTTATTGGAAAGTTCGTTGTTGCAAAAAATCAGGCAGCTTTGTTATCACAGCAGTTTAGGCATGGTTGCTCGAGAAATGGGCTACGATGAGAGTAAATACATCCTTATAGTTTCCTATTTGGACCCAAATAGACAAATTCTATCTAGAAAATTGTTTCCGCAGTACATTGGTTCATTTAAAAAATTGGATGAAATTACGAACACATTAGCTGATATTATCAGTTCGTATAATACCAGAGGATGTGATTCACAGAGTAGTCCAGATAAATTACACACATACGCAGCAAATGTATATCGCCGTTTCCATAGTCAATATACCACTCAACTAAATAAAAAAAATATGACTAATTTGATTAAAACATATTTATTAACCACGGAATGGGCTGACGTGTACTATAATTTATACACATAATTGTGCGAATAATCGCCCAACGGGATTAATGTATCAGTGATTTGGAACAAATTCACAGTTTCAAATTCACATTTCCAAATGCTATGATTATAAAATACGAAGGCACCGCATTGGAAAAATTAATACATATAATCCCATAACCCTATATATCAGTGCCAAATAAACCTTAGGTGACAAGGCCTTATTTATAATGGAGTCATACGCGAAACAATTGTCAAAGTAATATGATGCCACTCGGCTGAACAACACTTTTGATAATATATTCGACAAGACCTTATTTATAAGGGAGTCATGTGCGAAACAATTGTCAGAGTAATATGAAGCCACTCGGCTGAACGACACTTTTGATAATATATTCGACAAGGTGTTCATATTGGGTTTAATAACCCTGTATGAACATCCAGTTTTTTATTGATTTTTTTTTAGAATTAATGTCGTAATAAACAGTGTATGTATTTTTGATATGTGGCACTAAAAGCATCAGTATAATAATTATATTTATACCACCACTAATATACGACATCGATGACTTTTGTCATTAGATATTTTTTTTAAAAAACCCGCTAATAAAATCAAATGATTTTCATAGAAAATAATTCAAAATATATATCTTTAATTATTTTCAAAATGGACGATAATTTAGAAAAATTTATAAAGTATTCTATGGAAAATGGCAGTAACGAAAATGTTGAATTGGAAGCACGGTTTGGCAGTTATAATAAATTAACTTCAAATATTAAACCACATACTTTTTTTAAAATATACGATTTGTTTAAATCTCGTTCAAAATCATATAGTTTTATTAAAGATGTACTTTACGAAGATGTTCGCAAGAGGAATACATTGGATGATATAAAAGGATATGTAAAGTATATGTTTGATAATCCCGATGAAATTACAGAAATAATTAATGATTATACAAAAACATATTCAAAGGTTTTCGATGTTAAAAACATTCAAGCCGTATATTTGTCGAAGGAAAAAATATTTAAACCGATTATATCGGAAAATATTAAAGTAGATCTAGTATTGGAAAAGGTCGACCGACCATCAACAAATAAAAAGGCAACATATGTAAAAAATAAATTTCGGTGTTCGTTAAAGGGGTTATGGGATATAGATATGACTATTTTGCTTATAACCGATTGTAAAACTAACATGAGCGGCATATATTTTGAGGTTGAGATGGAATTTAATTATAAAATGCTAAAAAAATCAACATTTGAACAAATTTTAGATGAATTTAAACAAAATTCGAATGCTATAATAACAACCATTGAATGTGCCCGTAATACACCTCTTAGAGTAGAATTAAGGTATGGTATATTTAACCAAGTTGTCACATTAGAACGACAGTATTTACCAAAAATAATTAGTGGTAAATACTCAGTTACCGAAAAGGCAGATGGTGAGCGAGTTTTTATATATATTGACGATAAAAAAAATGTGTATAGGTTAAATCCAACAAATATAATTTTAATTAAGGTGCCGTTGGCTACATTACAAAAAAATTTAAAAATCACCAATACATTAATTGACGGCGAATTAATTACAATTAAAGGAAAATTAGTATTTCTTGGGTTTGATTTGCTGTATTTTAATAGCAAAGATTATCGTAATTTTAACCTTGATGAGCGCTTAAATTGTCTTAAAACTACAGTAACTGATTTAAATAACTCACAAAAAAGTCTAAAAATAGGAATGGAATTTAAAGTAAAAACATTTTATACGACAGACGTATTTGCTAATGCCGCTAAGATATGGAATAATCGAGCAAAATTATTTCCATATAATTTAGATGGATTAATTTTCACTCCTGTTCGTGGGTCGTATCAAAGCAATTTACCAAATTTTAAATGGAAAGACAAACATTCAATAGATGTGCGTATTTTATATAACCACAAATTTAACTTTACCGAATTTCACCCACATGCCATGCCTTATACCAGACGCGGCAGCACAGAAATTACAAATACATATACAGATCAACAAACTGGAAATGTATATTATACAAAACGAATTGCCGTAAATAATCTGCCTAAATATCAAGTATATAAACAAATGAATTTAGTTAGTGCCCGAGGTGATTTAGGGATTCATGGTAAATTAGAAGGCGCTGAGAACTTAAAAAATATGGTAGATATAGTCGAAGTTGAGTATGACACAAAATCTGGAAAATGGGTATTTTTGCGAATACGCCCTGATAAAGAAAAACCAAATGCCTTTAAATCAATCATTAGTGTTTTAGATGCTATATCTGATAACATTACAATTAGTGAAATATCTAAAATAAAACATAAACAATCCGAATACGAACTTGTATGTAGCGATTTCAGTTCAAAAGCAGCACAAAATAAATGTTATACAAATTCGGGTTTTAATTTTGTGTCATCTGACATAAATTCTTATTTATGTCAATTTTATGTATTCGCATATGCCAATATTTTTAAAAAAATAAACCCTAGCACAAATACAATTTTAATTCTTGGATGTGATATTTGTGTTTTACAAGCGGCATCAAAAATTTATAAAAATATACTTGTGTTAGAATCTAATTGTTTAGAAGTGTACGGCGAACAACAGTCCGAGGGATACACGGGACTGTTGGAATACGCTAGAATTTTTGGTATAAATGCTTGTATTATCTGGGGAAATTCAGACATTTCTAATGGGTTAAAGGCATTTACAGCATCGGGTCAAAATAAAATGGATTTGTTTATGAAAAAGAATATGAAAAAGAATATGATATTCGATTCGGTTTTTATTAAATCATTCCCCGATATGTTTTATAATAATCGAGATGGGATTAGTAAAGATATGTATGTTAATAATGTCAAACAATTGAAATTGATCACCAACCATATTATAGGCATTTATTTAAATGGATCTCAAATAATTAAATATTTAGAAACACAAGATTGTATATTAACAAAAAATAAAGAATTACATCCGTTATATAGATTATATCTTAAAAATAAAAATTTAGCCAAATATAAATGCCCAGATATTTTTAAAATTAAAAATATAAAATTAGTAGAAATTCAACGAATACAAAATTCATTTGAATCGCAATATCAACCATTATTATTTGATAAAAATATACATGATATTATTAATGATGTCGGGTTAAAGATTAAAGAATGTCGTCCATTTAACACATTTTATAATGAATATAAAAAAAATGATGGTGTGATGACTGATTACGACTGTATTATTTCCAACATAACAAAATATTTTATAATATAAGATTTCAAAATTTCTCAAATGCCCAAAGAAAAAAATCAAATGAGCACGTTATCGAAAAAATCTACGGTAATAGTAGATTTATATAATTCTCCGAAATGGAAACCTAAAATAATGAAAATTTTTGAAATTTTACAATATGTAAAAATTCAGGAATCGGACATAATAGAAATTATTGAAAAATATAAAAAGGATAAATCAAACACCGATTCTAAAATAATGAATAGTTTGTTAAAATTAAACTTTATACCCGAAAATTTATATAATGAAAATGTAGATATCAGCAGAGGGTTTGGCAAGTGGAAGCGTATTAAAACACATTTAACAAAACCAATTGGCAGTATATTAGACATGGGCGGGAACATAGGAACTACGGCAATGGTTATCGGTCGCAAAATCCTTAAGTTAACAAAAGAAAAAACTTTTGTTGTGGATATCGATGAATGGGCTGGTGAAAAATGGACACCAAGAAATGATATAACATTTGTTCATTACGACTTTATGGAAAAAATTCCCGACAAAAGTATTGATTTAATCACTATATTTCACACACTTCATCATATTTCAACTAAAGAATATCCTAATATACTGAGACAAGTTCATAGAATTTTATCACATGACGGGTGTATCGTGCTATACGAACATAATTGCGCATGTAAAGATTGGGCTGGATTAATTGATATAGAACATGCATTATATGATGTGATAGTTTCAAAAAAAATATTGTATAATAAGTTTGCCCAAACAAATCACTATGCTAAATATTATAGTATTAATAAATGGAAGTTGCTATTTGAAAATGCGGGATTTAAAGAATACTTTACTGAAGAATTGAATAATAAAGACAACAGTTTTTATATATATTTTCGTAAATGTTAACATTACGAAAGCCAGTCAGGTCTAATGCGACGACTGTATGTATTACCGGATTCATCAAGGACATATTCATATATAGATTCATCAATAGGGTCGGATCGGACATATGTATAATCTCTATCAAACTCGTTATATTCATATGTAACCCATTTTATAACACCCGCCCACTTTTTTTCATCTTCTTTGTTTTCGGGATTTAAACCATATAATCGCATGTCTATGTCTGGTTTTATAATATAATACTGATTGCCAGTATAATCCCGATCTGAAACAAATTTAAATTTATCGATGAATGTTCTTAATTCGGCACTACATTCATCAAATGTACTTTTTCGGTCTTTTGAAATAGAGCGAATTTCGGCCGTATTTACATTTTTTTTCCATGTATATCCAACATGGGATGGCGTTAATTCAGTTAAGCAACTAGACCTTTTTTTAATCGTTTTATCATCACTTTCCATTACAGTCCATTCTGTAATAGATTTATAATCATATGAATTTACTTCACAATGCCAGTGATCAATCGCCATTTGATTTCGAATTAATATATAATTGCTTTTTGGAATTAACGAATTTGGAAACTGTCGTTGTTGAATGACACACCATATTTTGGGATAATATGCCATAAACTCCTTACATAATGTTGCCATCATTATAATTTCAAACGGACATAAATACTCGCACATCAGTAAGAAAGTATCTTCCGTCAATGATATTCTTCGACGTTTATGATTTTCTTTAATAAATTGATCGATTAAATTTTGATCAATTTTAATATTATACTTGTTAACAAAGTTAACAATGCCGCGTTTAATTTCTTGATCTATGTTCATTCTTGCGATCGGTATAATTCAGAATTAATCGTATACTGGTCGCTTATATATACATCATACCAAATTCAATTTTTTACGATGTGTATACATTTACAATGTTGTTATTTTTATGTAAATTATCATTTTTTTTACCCATTCTATCGGCATATTCCCATAACGGCAAAGATCCCATTCGAAAATCATCATATAAGTCTGCTATTGTATATCTAAATCCATCGCTTTCATTCTGAATATAAACCAATTTTCTAAAATGCTTCAAATCATTTTCATCTTGTTTAAAAACAGCATCTATACAATATTTAGCTCTTATTTTTTCATGTTTAGGATACCCATTAGATGGTCTTTCAAAGTTAGATGTTGCTGATTGAGCGGTTGTAAACATAGATACTGTTGTATTCTTCCTTAACTCACTATCAATTTCTTTGTCATCTTGCGATGCTATTAACGTAGTAAAGAAATAGTGCCGTCCTTCGTAAAATATTTCTTTAATTGCTGACGATTTTTTATACAACTTTTTAAATTTACTCGCACAGTCATCTAATATTAGCATTATATTAGGATTAAAATCTAAAAATGACAGCGCTGCTTTTTCTGATTTATTTAACTTTTGGTTTTGTTCTAATATGACTTTATTATACCTAATTGTTGTTTTATATAATTTTTTAAGCATTACATCTCGGTCTTCCAAGATTTGATTCTTTTGAGATTTTTTATACGAAAATTCCATATTAGATTCTTCTATATACACAATAGAACTATCAGCCTTTTTAACTATAGATAATTCTAGTGATTGCGATGAGCTATCTGACACTATATCAAAAAGACCCTTAAGCATTTCTAACTTATTGGCATTAATATAAGCTCCTGCCGAATTCTTTTGGCGCGTAAGTAATTTATCAAGCCAATCGACGTCCAAATCTTTTAAAATAAACTGGGCTGGTATTTTGTCGGTGTATGCATTATTACTGGAATTAGTCGGTGCTATAACAAATGTGGTCGGAATGAAATCTTTACATAAAAACATGATTTCTTCCATAATCGTGCTTTTACCACTGTTTGTTCTTCCATAAATTATGGTAGTTTTATTTAAATAATATTTATAATTTTTTGGAAACCATTTTAGTTTTGTTCTATCTGGCAAACATAATGATTTGTCATCTAACATGTATAAAGGTATCTATATAATGTTAATATAGATTTTTATTTCATGTCTTTAAATAATTGTTCCTTTTACCGTATTAAAATATTCATTGCTGTCAACAACGTCCCATGTATCGACTGAATCAGTAACCGGGGTATTTTCTTTAATTATGTTGATAGAGCTTGTTGGTTCCACTTTTATATTTGGAAGACCAGTTTGTTTTTCACATGATACATCTGTACAACACGAATCAATAGAGGCATCATGTGGAATATTTACATTTATATTTGGTAGGTGTGTCGGTGATACATTAATATCACCAGTGGAATCAATATTTGATGGGTTTGGTTTGTGTTTTTTAAATAAAAAACACCATTTATAGCATGATTTGGACATCTTATATTTTATATTATATATTGCGATTTTACATATATGTAGTTTTTTAGAAAATTTATTACAGCAGTTGTCCATTACAAAATAACCTATGAATTGCTTTAGATATATTTACTTTATATATTTATATTTAAGACTTTTTTTAAAAAAATATGTATAATGAACCGTTTAAATAGAGGCACATGAATTATGGAGGCACATGAATTATGGAGGCACATGAATTATACAGATGAATAACAATTGTATTGACAATGAGTGCTCTAAAAAAAGCGGTCTGCGTATATAATTATTGACGACGCGGTAAACAAGAAATTTGTTATATCTAATAAGAACAATAAATACTCTTTTTTGCTAAATTAAACTATCTGAAATATTTTCTTATTTTTATCAAAAAAAAGAGATTTCCAGAAATAAATCTAATATTTATATTTTTTTTGAGTAGCACAATGTATTTAAGTGGAGTAACGAAGAACGGCACTGCCATCGGAAATTAGCAAGAAATTAATTGCTGATGCGATAACAATCAAAGAACCCATGTTGGTGCTTCTATCGGCATTAACAGTATTATTAATAGCAGAAGTTGTGTTAAAATCGATATAGAACTCACGAGCGCGGGAAACGTTAATGTGCCCAGATGGTTGATAAGTTCCGGGGTACAAACAGAAAGTGATAAGCATAGCACCGCAGTCCTCGGGAGTGCGGATATTAGGCCCACCATAGTTGAGTGGAATATAGGCATTGTAGAACTTGGCTGGGAATTTGTTGTAGATAGGAATACCATGTGCCTTAATCGTGATCCAATCAACCGTGGGGGTACAGACGGCAACTCTAGATGTAGCTTCGGTGCTCGTCTTTCTAATAACACTTGCGACGGTAGTTGGTGTTCCACTGACTATTTCAACATTGTTAAGAGCTGCAAGACCGGTTACACCAAATACAATGTCGCTTGCCGTGGTACTAACCTTTGTAGTCAATGCGGATACGGCGGCCTCCGCTCCTAATGCATGAATAGCATCACCAGCCCATGCGGGTGCTACAGCTCCCCATGTTTCTTTAAATACATAAGTTAACCCACCCACTTGCGATTGTACCGTAAGAGTAACTGGAATATTGGTGCTGGAAACGAAAAATAGTTTATCATCAACAGTCAAATCAGCAGCAACAGCAACCGAAGAAGTTGCTGTAATGTTGCCTCCGGATGAATAGGCACCGATCGTAAAAGTTCCGACACCGAGTGATGGCAGTGCTCCGGCCAGAGTGGCGCTAGGAACACCTGTTACCGGTAAATATGACAAATTAGTATCATTTTGAATGGATAGCACAGGCAGTGTATAAGGCACGCTGCCAACGGTTACATTAAGAACATCTCCGCTTAGCAAATCAGTGGAAAGGTAACGAGTGGCAACTGCTGTTACATTATTAACACCATCAGCGAAAAATCTAAAATTATCAGTTGCGAGTAAGGATGGGACTACACTCCTGATAGTAGTGCCTGACCTCAACACAGATGCTCTTTGCGATTGCCATCCTTGAGTTACACGTTGAACATCATCAACACGTGAGAATCGGTGCCATTTATCAAGATTGCGTCGGTTATGAACAGAGTCACTTGAGTTATAGTCCTGCATGCGAACACCGACAAAAAGAGCTTCAATGGGCCACTTAAGTTGCTGAAGAAGAATCGATTCTTCACCACCATCAGCGGTAGCGACTTGTTTGCGATGAACACGAATCAGAGTAAAACCAATGCGCTTAATAAAGATATTATGAACTTCAGGATTAACAAAGATATTGTTAATATAAAGTTCGATTTTTTGTAATACAGACCCCTGCGAGAAGCCACCTCCACTTGCAACAGAAGTATCCGCGAAATTGCCATAATTAGCACCTCGGGGAACGATGTTAACAAGCTCGTCTTGAGTGGCAAGTTCAATATTAATAAACCGCTGTCCGTATGGAATAGCAACAGATGGAATCGAAAGTCTGGGGTCTTTATTACACCAGAATAGTAGAGGAATGAACAGTTCTACAAGCGCTGTTTTTTGACCAGTTGGTGTCTGATGACCACTTTTGGATGATACAACCGTTCGAGACTGAATATTGGCAGCAGAGACTCCGCTGTTAACCCAGTCGGGTTGGTCAAGTTGTCCAATTTCAACTTCTTCTTGACCCATACATCTATTCCAACCGGTTTGTTTATTGGGCTGGACACTAAATTCTCGGTGAAAATTTACTGCGTCTCGGGTGTATTCATCAAGAGGATTTCCGTTAACTTCGAATTTAACATTCTTTAGGAGCCGTTCACCTGGGTAGGCACACCAGCGCATAAGATTTTGATCAGCTGGGTTAGTAGATGTGCCAGATGAAAGAGTGGGCTGAGTAATGACCGCATGTACAACCATATCATTAAAGAAATCACCGAATTGCGGAATACTGAAAGTAACACTAGACCCCAGTGTCGAAGCGCCCGCAGATGGAGTGACCTTATTGTATTCATACCCAATGGCTGCGAATGGCTTAAAATGGGCATTAGTAAAAAGAATGTGAGTGCGCTCAATATCATAAAGAGTTGGGGTGCAGTCCGGATTACCAGCTGCAACTCGACGAGCGCGGGCTGCGTCAATGCTTTGCTTAAGCAGGGCAGATGCCATCAACATCCTATCCTGTTTACCATCATTTGTAATTAACTGAAATATACCACCAGTTGCCATTGTATGTTATTTTATTATTAGATTATATATAAGGTAATAAAAATTTTTATTAAATAAATTAATTAGACTTATGGCACATTAAGAGATATATGTTTTATGTAAATTATATGTAGTTATATACAATTTGCTATTATAATAAAGCAAGTGTGTGTTTTAATAATTATAATTAATTTATTTATAATTAAAAAAAAATAATACACATACATTAAAATTAAATTAATTGACTGATGTACTTGTCAATATATAATAGCACTCGGGCATTTTACATTAATATAAAATGAAATCATGCCAATTGTAACTCCGTCCGGTTAATTACTATTGGCATGTGCTGTTCTTTCTTCACTATAAATAATGCTGATTTAATATCCATAAATACAATGCCAACTTGATCCATCGACCCATTCTATAATATCATTTAACCAAACACCCGTTTTCACAGTTTTTCCCTCATATATAACAACAAGATTACATTTTATAATACCATAATTTAAATAATTAGGACCGCTGATAATTAAAGTATCCTTCCATTTATCGTGTTTAATCGTATATATGTCATCTTTATCATCAGACCATTTTCCAGTTATTAACTTTTTTACCATCGTAATATAATAAAAATAGACTATTAACATTGTCCCAAATATAATAAGCACAATTAATGAAGGATGCGGGTTTTCTGACCGCTCTACTAAACTCCGAACCATATTTAAATTTTTATCAGCCGCGGCGGCAATATTCGACATTTAAAATGAATTATTTATATATTAATCTAAATAAAAAGAAAGAAATCTTATTAAATTATTCAAGTCCATTATAAACTTTGTATAATTTAATATTATACAAATGAACTCAGTACATAATATAATATCAGACAAAGTAGATATTGCCCACGATGCTTTAATACATGCCAATAATTTAAGAAATAATAATTTACAAAAGCGTCAATTAAAAGAAGTTATTACGGATATTATTAGGCGGATAAGTCAAGAATTAATAGTAGCGCACCGAGAGGGGAGACACCATGTAATAACTAGCATACCAATTACATTTAATATACCTAATATGTCAAACAAAGATAGTCAGCGTTATATATGGGCAAGTGTTATTGAAGAATTAAAATCTAAATCATATAGAGTATGGATTTCCCCGACCAAAGATACATGTAGAATTAAAATAACATGGATGAGTCAAGATGATGAAACTGATGAATTACATCAAATGAATTTAATTATTAAACACTCAAAAAGCTTTTAATATAATTAATATAAATAAAATTTTATTTATATACATATAACAAACAAATAAATTAAATGGTTGAAATTGCGAAACTTGCTATGAAAGCACTGCCGGGTGTTGTAATAGTCGTATTATCAATAATTATTATCGCACTTGGGGCAATAGGACTCGAAGCATATGCTGAAGTAAAAAAAACAAATCCCACGTTTAAAGAAAAGACCCGAAATTATGATTATCTCGCGGCATGCACAACAATTGGCAGTGTTGGTTTAATTGGAGGGGTTGCCCACATGGCATATTCAATTTACACTGCGACACGTCCTGGTGCCTCAGGCTAAAGAAATCTCGAAATTATGATTATCTCACGGCATGTACAACAATTGGCTGTGTAGGTTTAATTGGGGGTTGCTCACATGACATATTCAATTTACAACCAATAATAAATCATATAATTTATTTATCACACATTTTTATCCGAAGTAATTTCTAAAGTTTTCATCTTTTTTTTTAACGAATTAATCTTAGTCCTATATGTTATATTATCCAGTGATCCTCCATAATGATTCATTAGATATTTAGACGGCGACTGAAATATTTCTTTAACACGACTCCCATTAAAAATTTTATATAAAAACAACAGCATATCCTTTATTCGAATGTTGTCGCATATATTAACATTGTGTATATTAATATATTTCATAGCACAGCAAAATGAGCAAAAGCATCCATGAGTCCCTATAATATACCCAATTTCTGTAGTCGCCGGCTCAATTAATCGCGGTATGAAAATCGGCATATTTTCAAAATTTAAATCACAGTACCAGCATTTTAAATTCGTATTTTGTGTCCATGTTTTCAGCCCGGTAAAATTAGTTGGTAAATTACTATAGCTATCTATCGGAGAATCTCTGTTTAGCTGCTCAATAATATGTTGCTCAAACAAATCATCTATAGGAATACAATCTTTAATATAAACTCCTTTAATAAATATTATTTTCGTACCGACATACTCTTTAATATTCATTTTTAAATTATTGATAAACTATTAATTTAAATTATATTATTAATTTAAGTTATATTTTAAACGAATTACGAGTAATTAATTTAGACATGTGAATTTATTTATGTTAATATAACATAAATAATTCCACATTGTGTGATATGATTCATTCTTATTTAGATAGTGCCGATTATGGATATGACCAAATTAATGTTAGATCATGTGAATTTAATCAAGTTTTGAAAACACTGGATTCCAATAGTATTCATCATATTGATAATATTAGAGAACGAGAAATACGTATGTTTAATAAGTTAAATGAATATCAACCACAATCTAAAAAAAAGACACAATCAAAAGATTATAATCCTAATCTGTTTAGTATAGACGGTGAACGACGCATTCAAGAGAGGCGCTATGTTAAGGACCATATTGAAGACTATTACCAAGGGTCCGGCAATAATTTTAAAGACTCAATGGAATATCCGCATCCTAACGAGCAAGTAACCGCATCATACCCAGAATCAATGTATCGAGCACAGACACCGCATTTTACACCGAAAAAAAAACAATGTGAACCAGAAGGGTTTCACGACAGAATCATAGATTCCGATAATATAGAAAATTTACACGATGATATCGAGCATATGAAACAAAAAAATAATATTCTTGTTATGTTAATATTTTTCTTAACAGTAATTGTTTTAGTTCAATATGCTAAAAGTAATAACGACCCAGTGCGATTAATATTCGTTTCTGATAAGAATCAAGATAAATCTCGAGAGGATGCCAAACCAGCCGATCCGGCCGAATGATAATTATACCCCATACATATCAAAAATTTTTGCGGCATCCCCACCTACAACATCAGTATTTTTATCTGTAATGTCGGCATCCGGTTGGTTGTCGCTGTTATGCTGGTTTGGTATTACGGGTATCACATCAGTCGTACCCCCAAATGCTACATTTTTTTCACTAATCAATTCAACAAAATCATCGGAATTTTGTCCACTAACTTCTTTTTCATATTCATGATAAACAACACAATCGTGGATAAATATCATTCCTAAACTGGCAAGGAATATATAAAACCCTAATTTTACCAGAATCAGAGCTGGTGTATTTCGTTGACATGGGTATAATATCATAATAAGAACGATTATGATAATTGTTAAAAATGATGATGTATAAAATTTACTAACGAATATGCCATTCATCCCTTTAGATGCGAATGACCACCCACATGTGCTTTTTAGTGTATTTGATAAATCAATTGGCATTTTACTTATTTTTCAATAATTATATTATATGAAATACTTTTCTATCAGAAAGTATTTCTTTTATACGTTATATAGCACTAAAATTTAAGAGAAATCTTCTAATAAAGTTCCTTCATCCATTTTAGCACTGCTTAAATTAAGTAAATCGTCAGAATCGCCCTGAAGTATACTTTTTATATTTTCATCATTTACTTCAATAAACGAAGAATCATCTTCGTCATTTTGTGACTGTTCGTCGTCGATGATTTGGTCTTCGACATGTCGGTCTTCTACATGTCGGTCTTCTACATGTCGGTCTTCTACATGTCGGTCTTCGGCACATCGGACTTGTTCGGGTTCATACAAGTCATGTGAAACGATAGATAGTGAGTCATAATCTTTTTGGGTGTCTGGATTAATTATCTCGGTGTTTTTCAATTTTACTGGTGTGTTCACTGATTGATGTTTGTTGGTGTTGTTATAATGATGTTGATTTTTTAATAATTCAATTTCAGATTGTAACCCATCTATTACACAACGCACTTTAGTTTCATCTGACTTTTTCTTCAATAGTAGATTTTTTAAAACCAATATATGTTTCTGTTGATCATATTTTTCCTTTACTAACCTTTTAATTTCGATCTGCATTTTTTCAGCTAATAATCTATTAACTGTTTCATTTTTATTGGTTTTTGTGTTTTCAGCAATAAACCGCTGATACATACCCTCTCTCTCTAAAATAAAGCAATCGATCAACTCATCTTGTAAAATACGAACATTATCATGTTCTGCATGAAAATCTATAATTTTTACCATATGATCATCTACTATTTTCCTAATAAATGTTTTCATCGATTGATTTAACACCATCCTAAGAACACCCATTTTTTGTGTGATTGTCAATGAATTAAAATAATCTGTTGGTATAAATTCTTTAGTTAATTTATCAACACATTTTGCAAAAGATATACTTGCGAACCCAATTGTAATAAAATAATGATGTATTCCGACAATAGATTTTTTATACAATTTAGGATTTTCCAATCCTTTTAAAAAAGCGTTTAATGTGTGTTTATAACCTTCTGTTATGCTTGAAACACTGCCATTAATCTTTAATTTTTTAGCCTCGGTGTATAAATGGTTATAAAAAATATCAATATAGTACGCACTCATAATTTCGAAATTTTCCAATGTTTTTGATGAATAATTTTTTCGATCAAATAATCTATCAGTCATTTTTTATTAAAATCTATTATAGATTAACTCAAATTAAACATTTATAATAAAAATATTTAATTTTATATTTTTTGAGTCAGTATCTATCATATTATAATTTATAAATATAGCAATTAAAAAACACCAAATCACAAATACAGTTGAAATCGTCTATACGGAAATAATTTTTAGTGATATATTGTGTAATAGTTGTGTGGTTTGTGAATTGATCACTATACAATAAATTACATATCATTTATTATTTAACCTGATCATAGTCTTGATTTTTATATAAGGTTTTTTCAAGTATAAAATATATAAATAAATTATACGCTAAAGTGCTAATAAATATGGTAAGTAATATTATAGTTTTCCAACGTCCTGAAAATCAGGATGTTTTGATAACTAGAACAGAAACCGAAATACTATATGAAAAATTTGAAAAGCAAGCCAGCATCCCAGCATATCATTTCAGGACTTTTATGGAAATGGAAGAGAGGCAAAAATCTCAATCAATAATACAAACTTCATTACCTTCAATTATGATTAAAAGTATATTGAAGTACTGTACACCCATAATAAAAGAAATACCTAATTTTACAGTAAAAACTAAAACACTGGATGTATTTAAACAAAAGATAGTTGATGAAATCAAACAATCTTATTATAATGTAGCGTTACAAATGGATCGCCCCATAAAATGCCATGTCGAATCCATAAAAAATATAAAAAATATTATAATCCCAACAGATGAAATGATGTTCATTATCGGCATTAAGATCCCGCATAATTTTTTAAAATGTGTAGATAGAACATCACCGAATTTTATTAAGTCGATTAAAACGGTTGAATTATTAAGTTCTGGTAAATATGGCCTTATTGAATTTCAAAGTGATACATATACACAATCGCATATCCCCGAATTAAGACCACTCGGTTGTAAATCCGTTAATATTTATTTTACAACAGATGACGATACTAAAAAAAAAATTACATCGATTATCAAATATATCGCGTATGTAGAGTCGTTTTATGAAAGCAATTTTTATATGGTTAATAAATATTTATACCAACCGACGATCAGTACATATATAAAAAATTACATCAATCATTATGCAACATTTTATCCAAAATCTATTGAACATAATAAATGTCAAAATAATACAACGGCAACTTTAAAATTAATGGAGCAGTTAATACATGGTAAAACATGCGGCGGACATGCGTATTCTAATAATTTTTTATTTATCACATTCGCAGTTTTCGAAATATACAATAAAATTAATATGCTTGGAATAAGTCACCCTCGTAGCAAGCTAGTAATACAAACACTTGATACACAAAATAATTCTGAAAAAATTTTAGGCAACTATAATCAGCTGAAATTTAAAAAAAAATTAGAGCATGCCAAGAAAAAGTCGATATCAATTAATAAATTTAATATATCAAATCTACGCAATTTATCTCCAGCACAGTACAAGATTATTGATTTAATGTATGATAAATTAGAAAATTATTATAAATCGATTAAAAAACACACAAGTGATTTTAAAATTATTAATGCCTTATTTTCGGCTATATCCAACGATAATCGGAACTTAATACATGAAAGACTTAAAGATATTGCTAAACTTGTAAAGATACCACAGCGGTTAGACACTGCCACACACATACTTCAAAATTCGCAGAAAATACCCCTAATTTGTCCCCATGTAATTGCAAAAGCTCAAAAAATGATATCGCCTTATAAGAATGATTTAATTAAAAGCGGCAAAATCCGCGAGTATTTAATTCAGACGTTTTCATTGCCACCTATGGAAGATGGACATTTTTGTAAAATTTGCGGTGAATTAATTGCTGATGTTGATGAAGAAGAGATTACTAAATATATATCTGGAAAACGAGTATCTTTTGTTGCTGAAATAGATCCTTTAAAACAACAAATATGGAAAGATGTCGTTTTAATTATAACATCATATGTAAAATTTAAGGATTCCGTGAATATCAAACCGATAGTTAATTTAATGACAGACACACTGCGTCCAGAATTGGGGTCAATAGAAGCTAATTTATTTAAAATCAAGTCAAATACAAAAGATACCATAAAAGATTTAATGAGTATCTACACATCAATTTATACATTTGCGATGGTTATTCATATGATTAATAATAATTATGGCAAAATAACATTTTCTTTACGTCCAAATACAATCGGCGGGGGCGGTAAAAAGACGAAAAGCCAAAAGACGAAAAGCCAAAAGCCGAAAAGCCAAAAGACGAAAAGCCAAAAGCCGAAAAGCCAAAATTATAAAAGTCCATTAATTGAATCTGATTCTGATGAACTAGGCGAATTTACATCATCTATACTTGATATAGATGATTCTAAGTTAATTCGTAAAAGAGGTGGCGAAAAAGTGCCCTCATTTATTAGTGTATATGGCGGTAAGAAAGACCTTAAAAATCAAAACAGACTTCAAAACATCATTAATAACGCACTATACTTAATACTTAAAACTAAGAACATCGCAATTAATAATGTATCGAGTATTTCACGGGATTCTATTAAACCCATACTAATTAAGGCATATAAATGGGTTTCTGTGTTAAAAATCGACAATACATCAACAGTGACTAAAGATTCTAAAGGTGATTTACCAACAGACTGTCAGATGATGTACAATAACCACATTTATCATTATTTGGTATATGGGCATGACATGTATGGATTTTATAAAAACCCAAATTCTAAAAAAAAGAAATATGATATCGAAACAATTTTAGGAAGAACTTGGAGTTCTATCGAAGCTGATTTTAAAAATAATATAAGTTTATATACTGACGCAGTTATTCCCGAATTATGGAACAATAAAGTCGGTGATGTTGAATTATCCAAATACAAATATGAGAGTTTTAAGAATATAATGGAGTATATTAAAATAAAATTATATGATAAAAACGCAGTTCCTCTTAGTTCCGAAATTAAAGACCACGTTAATAAATATGCGTTTCTTAAAGACATGGAACAGCGGTTTTTTGATCGCCAAAAAATAGACCAATTAAGGCCATTTAATAATATTGTATTAAATGAAAATTTAGAAATAACAATGAATGATTTTAGGCCGTCAAAAATACAAATAGAAAAATATTATGATAATAACGGAAAGCCACATATATTTGATATCTATGTATTTCAACATGCCAATAATAAAGGAGTGTTATCAGGTCCGAAAAAAGAGTACAATAAAAAAGATATTATCACATGGTTAAAAACACAAGATATAAAGAAAACTAAAGAATTTAAATATATGTTTATTGTAGATGAACGATGCTCGATTTGTAACACACTATTATCCAATGTAAAAAATAAGACTGTTGATAAAGCATTGGAAAAAATATCAAATACAAAAACATTTTTCTTATACTATGAAAATAGATGCCCTAAAGGTGAGTTGCACGACTTTGTTATTAACACAGATTCTAAAAAGGAAAATAGTTGTGTGAAATGTGGAATTACTAAAAATATCGTTGATAATTTAGATAAAGGTTACTATGATAAATATATAAAAATATACGATAAAACACAGGCTGAGAAACTTAATCTTGAAAAAAATGACATTAAGGAATTGTTATATACAAAAATTGAGCAAATCGCTGAAAAAACATTCCCTTCGTGGAAAATAAATAATGCGTCAATATTAGAATTATCGCGAACATTCAAAATTAAATATAATATATTAATTAATTTGGGTCTATCATTCGGATTAAATTATAATTTAATTGAAACTGAAAAAATTAATCCAAGCAGCACAATAGCCCAAGACCAATTATCGGTTAGGATTTTATGTTTACATGGGTATTATTTAAGCATAGTCCGTATGTATTATTTAATAAAACATTACGATATTATTTCGCATATCCCGTACGATTTAAAATTAATTATGGCAAAAAATAAAGTCAGAGAACTAAATAAAAAACTCCCTGATTTAAATGCGGATGTGTTAATACAGTATGATTTTTATAAGATACACGAATCGCCGGCGATTGTAACTAATTTTTTACTACATTCAATTTCAAATGCCATTTTAAACATAAGTAAAAGCATGAAAAAAGCTCAAATGAATGTCGAGCATGATTTAATAATATATATTATTAACACTATTATCAAATCTGAAAAAATGTTTTCACTACCTGATATTGCTAAATTTGTTATACCTGATTCTAAAGAGTCTGATATGAACGCATACGATATATTGGAAATAGATACTGATTATAATGCAGATGATGGATATGAATCCGCACCAGAATCAGTCGGTGATTTAGATGATTTGGGCGACGATGATTTAGATGATGATTTTGCAACAAACGAATTAGATATGGAGAAAAATGATGAAAATATGGAAATGCATCATGATATTTTTTAAATTAAAATATTTTGTGAAATAATATCACTCGGGTTCTTTATTTTATATTTTTTTTAACAAAGAGTTGGTGTGTAAAAATATAATGAAAATTGAAATTTATACCATATTTATAAATATTACTTAAGGATGTTAAAATCACACAACCCGATGAGTGTATCGTCCCGTAAAACAAATCTTAATATTAATGAGTGTAAGTATGAAAATACAGCATTTAATATAAATATTACAATAATATTAAAGCAGCGTATCAATACACAAATATTACTAAATAATGGGGTCGCGCTAAACAATATTAGATATATGAATGCCTCAAAATCAATATATGATTATAGTTATGATATTGGATGTGGATTTGATCAAGTATTTCAGATTTTGTTAGAATCTCTTAATGCGAAATCAACAGGATCGAATCCATCGAAAATTATACAATCAGTATTATATTACAACGATATAAAAGTAATTGATCTACTTTACGGTTATGATTTGGGCACACTCCAAAAAACTCAAAAGATAATTTACAACACAAATACAAAAAAATACAACTGGAAACGGTATTGTAATTGGTTACATCCAGATATTCAAAATATTGTAGATGTATATTTGGGATACACAGAATTGGAGGAATTAATTACAAATTATTCTAATAGCACCAATTTAATGATATTAGTAGATTTACCTATGATATTCATTGATCAAAATGATATGATAGGATATAATATATTAAAACAATTAATACAAAGTTATGATGATTCGCATGTATATAAGATGATTAATGCTATTGGCAAATTTGTGAGAAGTGAAGATATGGATGATTGTGAAACACCAAGTGCTATTATTAGTTATAATATATATAAGCATATGAGAAATGGATATACGACAATTAGATGTAATAACTAAAGACCTCTATTTTTATTTAAATTCAAACTTAAATATATTTAAAGACATCCATTAATTTCCTTAAAATGCGTGAATCGAAATTATTTGATGGATGCCGTCAACCTGACTTAATTGATATTCCTAGCGCATCAGTTGATCTAAAAAAGGTTGTTTGTAAAAGAAATGATATATTTATAAATGACTATATTGGAGATGTGAACAAGATTCTTGTTAAAACAAATATTTCAAATATTTTGAATTCGATTGATGTATGTGGCGAACCCAATGAGATTAAAAATATGCTAAATATGCTAAAAAATATGATTATTTTACACGGTAAAATTCTTAAAACAATGCCTCAATTTATTAAAAACATAGAAGGGTCGTTAAAAAATTATGAATTATGCTATGATGTTTTTGTAGTTTATAGAATGTTATATAATATTACAAATGGAAACTTATTAGATAACATTCATTTTAGATTTGTAGGTGGTGATATTAAAAAATACCCATTTTTATCAGTTGATGAACGAAATATAATAGAAAAAAAATTAAAGTTTATGCGATTTTCATATCAGGCGAAAAAGAAATGTATTCCCTTCACAGTAGGTCAAATTGTGGGTGCTAGGGATAAAGAGATGAATTGGTGGTTATCTAGAATTTTACATGTTCATCGCAATGAAGAGCGTGGTGGTCATTGGTACTATGTTCGATTTGAAGGATGGGGACCTATTTACGACGAATGGATTTTTTCCGAAACATGTCGTATTAAACAATTTAATCCACAAAAACACTTTTTAAAAAAATAGTTATGTGTATAAATTATGTTTGTTGTTAAATTTATTACGATTAATTATTTCTCGGGTGGTTCATTAAATAATAATTCATTAAACCTTTTTTTTGAAAATTGTGTTTTATATAATTACATGACATACGGCAGTGATAAATATACTGATTCGAGTATGATCGACATATAATCACGAAAGAAATCAACTACTCGCTGTTATCAACAAATTGAATGCCCGTATGTTGATTATTATTTTGGGGTTCATGCTTAACTACTAAATAAGCTTTTGACACGTAGTCGTATAAAACGGGTGGAAATATTTGGGCAATACCAATAGATCGGCAAATACCAAACGCTTCTAGAACTGATTGATTTAATTCATCTGAGTTTTTCGCATTTTTATACGAATTACTTAATTGTTCGCATTTTTTAACGAATGTGACAATATCAGTAAGACTATTCATATGATATTTAATCATATTTAATGCTTTTGTATTCTTTGACGGGTTCATTTAAACTAATGTTTAGGGTATGTAATATTCTACATTTATTTTTTCAATTTTTTTTTATATAAGAATATTACATCAATCCACTTTTTATGTATATCCACGCTAATGTCATAGTAGCCGAGTCTGCAATATCGTGTATATTCTTTTTTTTTATGTTTTTTATCATATATTCTACTTTTTTTGTTTTCACCCATTGTAAAAAATTGGATTTACTATGTGCCTTGTTGGCATCATATGATTTTGCGTATTTTTTTATAAAAAATGAATGATGTTGATTTTTAATTAAATTAATTTTGTTTTTTAATGATGGTCCGATAATTTCAACATCATATATAACCGAATTACCAATTATACACGAATTATTTTGATTATTATCAATATGTGTTTTTTTAAACCCAATGTCTAATGGGGCATAATGGTACAATATTTGGGAGCAAACACTTCGACTTTTATCATTTGGACCCATTTGATACTCTAATAAAACCTTATATTTTTCACCGCTTAATGGATTAAAATATTTTTTTAAATACACTTCATCAACCATAGTTAAATAAGATTTTAGTCTTGATGCCCTCAATATTGGACTAGTATCCTTTAATTTTTCCCCCGGTATCAAATCGACAACATCAAAAATCTTTGGGACTATTAATGTATCTATTAACAATTCTAATTTATCTATATATTTTAATGCGCATTTACACACATCTAATGGATTCATTAGAATGATTTCCTTTTGAAAATCATCATTTATTTTTTGTAAATCCGTCGCCCAGTTATCATTAAAATAAATGATTGAAAGCGCCAATGATTTTGATGCGACATCATAACTAATTATATACATTTGGTATATACGATACTTAATAACACTATTTTAAATAGTATATTTCATTATAATATCAATTAAAGATGAATCAATTATGAAATATACTATTTAGATAATATTAAAATACATATTATGGAAAATAACATTAACGACCCCAAAAATATAGCCGGTTTATCTAATTTACTAAGAGATGATGATATGGAATCCAATATGGATTTAGAGGAATTAGAGAGAGAAATTGCCAACGGAGCGCATATTTCACAAGAAGAAGAGGTTAATGTTGCCGAAGAGTATAGGAAAGAAATGAATAGATTGTCTCGCAACTTTGACATTGGTATAAGTACATCAGACCTCGAGCTGCCAAAGTTATCCATTACAACACAACACACATCGCCTGAAAACTCACCAATACAATCGCCTAAACATAGTAACCCAATACCCAGTTACAGCACATATAATTCGCCACGCCCAACCCAAAATCATGAAACTGAGCCTAAGCCATATAATGACCGTAATAAAGTTAATTGGGATTCGTATGAACCAGATGATTCGCAATTGCGACATATGACAAATGAGGAAAGGCGTCAGAGTAAAATTAATAATGTTTTGCGCGATATTGACGATAAGGAATTAGAATTTAACATAGATAAAGAGAGGGAAGATGACGATAAGTCATCACTACTTGAGCAAATAGATATGCTAAAAATTACATTGGAGGATGATGGTGTTGATATTACCGGAGTTCCTGAAATTAATAAGCAAAGTAGTATAAAAGACATACAAAATATTTATAAAATATTACGCTTAAAAAACGATAGAAACCGATATTGTAGCTTTGCCGAAGAACTAATTCTTTCGGGTGCTTATGGGTTGGAATATATGTTTGATGGAAAAAAAGTCTGGTTTGAACGACGGCCAGATTTAACAGGCTGGTCCGATACAGTAAAGGTAAAACTGCGACGAATGCGATTCGAAACAAGCACATTCGTTCAAGAAGTTATGCAAGAATACAACCTTTCAGCGGGTGTCCGGTTGGCTCTTGAGTTACTGCCTTCTATGTTCTTGTACAGCAGAAATAGAAGATTAAGTCATAATGATAATTTAGTCAGTGATTCGCAGTACAAGGATGCGATATCCCAACTTAACTCGGTATAAGCATCATATATCATAGGTGTATATCATAGGTGTATATCATATGTATATATCATAGGTGTATATCATTTTCGTTGTATAAAAAATAAATGATGAAATGTATAGCACGACATACATTATTTTTTTTATTATCGATTGATTTAGCATTCAGTCCCATTTTATGTGCTATATCTCAGAGCGGCTGACCCATTGCGCACCAATAGGAAGTTGATGGCATCGGAAAGAACGATTAGATCGACTCTGGATGTTCTATTAATGTATGTCGATGTATATTTGAGATAAAATTCACGAGCCCTTGAAATATTAATATGACCGCTTGGTTGGTGTTCACCCGGCAGATAATTAAAATTAATCATATACCACCCTCTATCATCAGGAGTATTCATTTTATTTCCAAATCTATACGGCAAGTACGAGTTATAAAATGATTCATTTGTATCCTTAAAAATAGTGATGTCATGTGCCTTGACTTCAATTCTACTGACTGAGGGGGACTCTTTGTAATATTGAGCGACGTTAATGGATAAGTGCTGAGTAAATAACTGAAATGTTGTGGTTGAGTCGGGAAGCCCGTTATTCCACGTGCCAACAATACTTATAGTTGATGTCGACCCAACATAATCAGCGACTCTATATCTATTTGATACAATATTAGTTGCATTATAACTAGAACCACCTGTGATAATTAAATCATATCCATTGTATAAATCGTCAATAGCGATCAATGGTGCCCCTGATACATACACAACTGAAACTGATGATATTGTTGAATTAGTTACTCCGGAACCTATTGTTAAAGTGACGGATGTATTATTCTTAGCAACAACGGGCACTTTAATATTATTTAATGTTAATTGAGCATTTTTATGCCAATATTGGCTCAATAGATAGTTTGAATGTGGTTTAAACGCAACATATAATGTTTCAGTTGGCCATTTTAATTGTGATAATAATACACTCTTACTCGCCACGTTTAATACTTCCTTATGATGACCATGGACTCTAATTAAAGAAAAACCAAATTTACATGTGAAAATATTTACAATCTCGGGTTGAAGGAAAATGTTATTCATATATAAATCCATAGTACTAATTGTAGGAGCTGTGTATTCACCACCGCCGCCATAATCCGCGAATCCAATAATATCAGCTGCTTCTGACAGACTAACCGTAATATCTGTTTGCCCATAAGGAATCATCATATTCGGTAAAGAATTTTTTATATCTTTAAACCAAAACAATAATGGAATCCATAATTCAATAGATTCGTGTGTTTGTTTGAATGTTTGATTTCCATCGCCAAAGTATCTATATTCTTTAAACATGTCAAAAGTTGGGTCGGCAGTCAAAGTCGCTTTTTCAGGAATTTCTTGACCCATATTACGCATCCAACCGATTCGTTTTTCAGGCGGAACGTGAAATTCATAATAGGCATTATAGTCATCACTATCATAATAATCAAGTGGCGATGCGTTGATTTTAAATGCTACATTCTTAAACAACCGATGTCCAAGTAAACTAACATATCTTACACGGTCTAATGAATTTTTAGCGGATAATGATGTTAGTTTAACATGAACAACACAATCATTAACAAAATCGCCAAAAACTGGAATTGTAAATACAACATCGCCGCCCAAATTGAGCAATCCTCTTGCTGGGCATTTGTTATACTCAAACCCAGATGCCACAAATGGCTTATACGCCCCGTTAATAAATATCATATGTGATTTACTAATTTCATTGATATCGGGAAGCCACGATGAATCTAAATCGTTTGAATATGTTAAGTCATCCTTTTTATTGGCTAATCTAATCATATTTTTTCGAGTCATGTGTTTAACACGTTCATTTAAATAATCAGTCGCCATTAGAAGCTTATCCTGAATTCCAGAATTCGTAATTAATTTAAATATACCGCCGGTCGACATTTTTTTTTATTAAGTTATATATTAATTCGTTAAAAACCTTTATAAAACAATTAATAATTCAAAACTGAATTATTTTATAAATAAACTATAATAAGAACAATACATATGTGTAAAGGGCATGAATTCCAGAATCAATATGACCCATTATATTTCAATACTATTGATGATATAAAAATATACACAGGCACGACTAAATATAGTAAAAAAAAAATAGATGATAGCAGTAAACATTATAAATCAATGACACTACCATCTCAAAAAATTTTTACAGAATTAGTCCCGAGTACTCTTACAGCAAAGGGAAAGTTTACCGGTGTTTGCTTTAATGAAGAAGATATCATTGACATGCTAACACATCCGGTTGGCGGATATATATTAAAAATATGCTGTAACTATGGTGTTATAATTAATCAGTCTCCTAATTATACACCCCCGCCTGCTCGAGTCCGTATTTCAAATAGAGGGCGAAAACCGAAGATAAAGGCAAAATCAAAGCGAAAGCTACAAGGAAGCGGTAAATATTTTAGTAGTCAAATTACATTTGAAATATACAATCCGGAATCAGATAAAATATATAAAATTAAGTTATTCCGCAATGGTGGATTTCAAGTTCCGGGTGTAAATAGACCAGACATGTCTGATTTAGTTTTCCCAATTAAAATACTACAAGCTTATTTGCGAGAAGAATTTATGGATGATACAATTGATGCTCAATATTTTATTTCAGTCATGCGTAATTATATTTGTCGATTATCTAATATTAATATGCTAATTAGATTAAATGAATTAGAAATTTTGTTTAAAAATCAAAAAGACTTAGATGATACCAATCCAATGTATGATTTTATAGATGAATACATAAACACGAAAGATTTAACTATACATTGTAAAGATATACTTAAAGAATATATAGGGAAAAAAAATAATAGCATCGGGATTGCGGAAGTTCAAAACAACTGTGAGCGATATTTTGGACTTATTCTAAAATTTTATAGACCGGTTTCATGGAAAATGAACAAACGGACGACGATTAAAATACTAAGAAGTGGTAAAATTAATATCGACGGTGGTAATAGTGTTGAAGAGGCGTATGAACTTTATCACTGGTTAGAAAATATATTTATTGACTATCAATCTTCTATTATATTTAATAATAATGCAGAAGTCCAGG
>Ga0209119_1000413_pt1 | contig 43392 bp, 43 predicted proteins | sample COG_03_FD_184747 | JGI IMG/M metagenome (GOLD analysis project Ga0209119, IMG submission 184747) | Pelagic Microbial community sample from North Sea - COGITO 998_met_03 (SPAdes) (version 2) | ecosystem: Environmental > Aquatic > Marine > Neritic zone/Coastal water | place: Helgoland, sampling...
TTGTGTTGCAAGGCAAGGCAAGGCAAGGCAAGGCAAGGCAAGGCAAGGCAAGGCAAGAGTATTAATTGTTTATGACGAGCCTGAGGTGCATGCTGTAACCGTGTTAGCACTTAAAGATTTTGTATTCCAAGAAAAACATCTAGAGTTTATTAACACCTTTATCTGACTGCTACAGCATTAAGGGGGTGGTGTTTTAATCAATCATTGTGCAGATGCATGTGTTACTGAATTTATTAGCTTGGGTGATGTATATTCTTACGGTTACCTTAACGTTAAAATTAAGTCGTACTAGTTTCATATGAGGCTTCCGTCTCATTAGTGCGTTAAGTTGGATTGCTTATGCTGGAATCGTTGATGTGAATAAATACCCCATACTATTTAAACTACACTTCAGCCTGATATAAACACTTTTGTTTTAGCTTTTCACCTCTTTAGTGTGAATAAAATAAATATCACTGCATAGTCTGATTAAGCGTCTTCAATCAAATTTTTGAACGTATTGGTAAATTACTGGAACAACAAGTTGTTAGCATTTGACAGTGTCATCTATTGTGTTGACCTCTTTATACAAATCTGAGATTGTACTAATTAACAGCAATTTAGATTTATTTATGATTTTACTGCTCATTACGGTAAAGGTTACCCCACTTAAACCGATAAAAAGAAGTGTGTATATTTATTGGGGTAAAACATGTGAAAGAGATAAAGCAGGCTATCGCTAAGCGGGACTATCTGATGGCCAGTTTACAGTTAGCTAGGGTGTTTCAGCCTGACGTTTTTCAACCAGATGACTACCAACGCAAGGTAGACTTGTGGATTGAAGAAGCAAAAGCATTTATCGGTTCGACCGATACTACTCCATAAATTTTAAACGTTTTATTCATTTTTTTTATGTGAAACTCGCTTTTAGTGGTGATGAAAAAAATTATTTTTCTTGTCAATATAGTTTGCTAAATTATGTTCTTGATTACCGTACTGGGATCCCTGTAAGCCTTGCCATTATTTTTCAATCCATGGGGAAAATCCTGGGTTTTGATATATGTGGTGTAAATTTTCCTGGACATTTTTTGATCAAGTGTCGTTTTAGTTTTTGTCCAGACATTTATATAGATCCCTTAAATGGTAAACAGCTGAGTCGACAAGATTTGGAATCTCTATACTTTTCTATTTTACATAGAATAGAAGATGAAAAAATGCCAAAAGAAGCTTTGCACGAAGCAAGTTGTGATGAAACTATTGTTAGATTACTGCACGCTTTAAAAGCATCGCATATCAATGGTAAATTTTATTCAGAAGCGTTAGCAGCGGTAGAGTTACTCGTGAATTTGTGTCCTAACGATCCTTATGAAAGAAGAGACAGAGGGTTTTTATTACATCAGCTGGACTGCACGCAAGTAGCGATTGCAGACTATCAATATTTTATTCGTAAGTGTCCTAAAGATCCGGCCACACAGCTTCTACAAGCCCAATTACAACAACTGAGTGAACAAACCCCAGACGTTTTTCATTGAATATCATTTATCTAAGGACGTTGTAGATAGCTTGAGTTAATTGGTGAAGCTGCTGATGATCAATGATGTAAAGCAGCATAATATACACAAGCTTGGAACAATGATCTTAGCGGATAAGTTGGTGGCAATGGTGCCTCATCTTTAGACACCGGATACACTAATGCTCATTAATCTATTTTACATTGCAATCGGGTTGGTGCTCGAGCTAAGAACGTAAAAGATTTGCAAATTGCTGCATTGCATTGACAAAGGTTTGATTTGTCATCGCGAGGGCCTTTTCACCCACCACAAACTCCATGGCGCATCTGTTGGGTGATTCGTAATTCCAGAATCGGTCAGATAGCCAAATGCCCTGTTCTGTTGCAATTCTATTTCTTGCGTATGTTGCTTTATCAAAAGAAGTCTCAAGCAATATGTGAAATAAGTTTGTATGAGGAATAACAGGGTCAACTCGTAAATCAGAAATATGTTTAATCGCGCCAGCTATACCTTTTGCTTTTTCAATAAATGCAGGCATTTGTTTAATACGTTTATCAATTAAATGTAATGCATCGTATATGAGTGGCCAAGAACCAACCGAAAACCCACCTAAACGGGTCCGCCATTTTTGCGCTTCATCAATAAACTCCTGAGACCCAGCTAATACAGCACCTCCCATCGCACCAATATCTTTATAGAAGGATACATATACTGAGTCAAAGCCTGCAACAATATCAGCATAAGATCTGTTGTCGTAAAAAGGTCGGCAAGACCATAACCTAGCGCCATCCATGTGCAGCGGTATACCCAGTGTTTTGCAGCGGTTTTTGATCTTTTGCAATTCACTCCAGTTGGGTAATTTCCCACCACTATGACGTTGCGGAAGCTCGACAAAAGCACAGCCAGGATCGCCACTAATATCATCTGATGTGAGTGGCTCTCGCCATTTTCCTATTACCTTAGCAGAACATCCATGGGCATGACCATAGCCATGTTCCTCATGTAACAACAGATGCGAAGAAGGGTGTAGCAACAATTGGTCATTATTCATTTGCTGCCCATGTATTCTAGCAGCAATACCCTGTGCCAAGACCCCAGTGGGGAACCATAAAGCGGCTTCTGTACCTAATAATTTAGCCATTTTATCTTCAAGCAGGCGTGCACCGTGGTCGTTGCCTAATTCAGCGTCAATCTCTGTGCCATTTTCCTTTTGCTCATTCAAAAAAGAAGATAAACACGACAGCGACTGTGCTGGTGTTTTATGTTGATGATAAGGAAAACCTAGATTGATAGAGCAACTTGCTTTGAGTGACATAGGCATAAAGAAATAAGTGCTTTAATGTTTAGGAAAAGAATCATAAATTTTATTATGTATCGAATGTTAGAGCAAGCTCGCATGGAAGACCTGACAATATTTAATTAAATATAATGTGTGTTTATATCTATTTTTGCTCTAGCGAATTACGAACTTCAAAGGTTAGTACTTAAACGTATCATTCAGGCATTTCAATATCAGAAACTAACAGATTAACTGAATGATCATTGGAAGCTTGTTCACCCATATATGCCAGGTTACAGGTGTGGTGAATAATGTATCTTTTAACTTTTCTGAGGGTCAGCAAGCCTTATAGCTCGCAAAAGTTAGTAATTAATAGCCGAAGATTTTAAATTATCATGATATCCATGGTTTACCTGTCAGTACATGTTTTCATTTTCTATAACCCTGAAGAGAACTTGATCTCACACAGCGTCAATATAGTTTTTTCAAACTGCCCCTCTATCAAACTAACTTCTATAAAACAAATAAAAGTTAAAAAGGGATGCTCTATGGCAATACGTTTTGCTCACTTATTTGCCCATTTTAAATGAGATAATGATTTTTCCGACAAACTATTACTCAACCACTAGTTGCCATGGTTTACGCACTCCGATTGACCTACAAAATAAGCTGGTAATTGACGAGCCATGGGGCTAGATAAATCAAGAGAGTGGACTTCGCTTTCTGCGCATCGTCGACTAAAAAAAATAATTAAGTGTTCCAATAATTTGCGGAGCGCTGAAGACGAAAATGACAAAAAAAGCCTGATGGAGGATCAGGCTTAAAACAGAACACACATAAACTATACATTCAGAAGGTAAATAACAGGATAAGTTCAACTTTTTGATCAATATTTTTCGATTATAGTTGTTCAATTGCAGACTGCGCGTTTTAAGCTTATCTGCAGGACATAAGATATTAGGCTTGTTACTAAATTGAAGAGGAAAATTGGCAAAAAAAAAGCCTGATGGAGGATCAGGCTTAAAACAGAACACACATAAACTATATGTTCAGAAGGTAGATAACAGGATAAGTTCAATTTTTTGATCAATATTAATTAATAATAGTTGTTCAATCGCAGACAGAATGTTTTAACTTCAACTGAAGAAGTATATGGGGGGCTCTTAAAGCATTATGATCCAAAAGGGTGAGGGAGTTATCTCATCGCCATAAAATAAATACTGCTTATTTTTTTCAAAAGAAATTATTCCATTATAAGTACCAAAAAATTTAAGGTCCAAGCTTGAGCTCTTTGAACAAGGTAGTCACAAAACACACACGTTATAATCACTCAGTAGTTAGCTTTGATTAACAGGTAGTGGCCACCCAAAAGTCAGACGAGGTTACTGTTGTATTGAAACTTTTTGGGGCGTTCACGTCTGCTTTAAATCAAAACTATTTTCACAGTAAAATTTAATTATCCAAATACCCACTCAAATTTTGATTTGGGTGAATAATGCGTTGTGATGGACCCTCAAACACTACTCCATCCAATTCCCCTTTTAATAGAAGTGAATCACCTTGTAACAACAAAGCTCCCCCCTCACGAATTCCAATCACCGGCATTCCAGGATTTAAAATACAAAATTCCTCAATTCGCTGTGCGCGTGTTTCGCCGTTGTGCCCAGGGGCTTGATAGTCGGTGTAGTGGGGGTTGAGTTGAAATGGAACAAAATTGAGAGCTTCAAAACTAGGTGGTTGTATTATGGGCATGTCGTTGGTGGTGCGGATACTATTACCACAGATGTTTGAGCCTGCGCTCCAACCTACATAAGGTTTGCCTTTGTTGACTTGGTTTTTTATGTTGCCTAGCAAGTCTTGATGATACAATTCATTGAGTAAATTAAAGGTGTTACCGCCTCCAACTAATATAGCTTGTGCGTTTTCTAATGCTTGATGAGGATTTGCGAATTGATGAATACCTTTGACTTGATAATCGGCTAGGGCGTGTTGCACTTTAGTCGTATAATCGTCCCAGCCGAGATTTACGCCTGCAAAAGGAATAAAGAGTAGTTCTTCTATAATGGGTAAATGTTGATCAAGCATGGGTAACGCATGCTGTAGGTAATCTTCATCAGCCACTCTAGAACTGCTAAGCATGAGAACATTCATTTTAAATTAATCCGTATTACCACTAGACGCGCAATTATAGACCGCTAGAATACTTTTCATAGTAAAAATATTAGGAAAACCGATGGTAGGTGACACAACTTCAGTGCTTTTTGTTTGTTTGGGGAATATTTGTAGATCGCCCAGTGCTGAAGCCGTTTTTAAGAAAAAAGCAGCTGACATAGGGTTGATTATCGAAATTGATTCTGCTGGTACGGCTGGATATCACAAAGGAGCTGCGCCTGACAAACGTTCACAATCAGTGGCTATAGACAAAGGTTATGATTTTAAAGGCTTAAAATGCCGAAAAGTGGTGAAGCAAGATTTTAAAAAGTTTGATTATATTTTGGGAATGGATAATCAAAATATCACCAATTTGTTAGAAACTTGCCCTGTAGAGTTTCAACATAAGGTGTCATTACTATTAAGTTTTTGTGAATCTGAAGAACAAGAAGTGCCTGACCCTTATTACGGTGGCAAAGGCGGTTTTGAATATGTTTTAGATCTCATTGAACAAGGATCCGATGGCTTTATTGAGCATCTTACTGCTACTGGGTAATAAGTTAGCTATTTATATTTCATAAATAATTGCGTTTGTGATTGAAGTTTTTGCTCATACCCTCTAAATTCTCGACCCAGTTTGTCGGTTCAGTTTTTAATCGTCTACTTTACATCTATTTTACAAGGAAAAATCGTGAGTCATTGGCAACCAGACAGTTGGCGTTCTAAGCCCATTTTGCAACAACCTACCTATGAAGATAAACAACACCTTAAACAAGTTGAACATACTCTTGGTGGTTATCCTCCTTTAGTGTTTGCAGCTGAAACGCGTGAACTTTATAAACAGTTAGGTAATGTAGCAGAAGGTCACGGTTTCTTATTGCAGGGCGGCGATTGCGCTGAATCTTTTGATGAATTTAACGCACCAAAAATCCGCGACACTTTTAAAGTTATTTTACAAATGGCTATAGTGCTGACCTATGCGGGTCGTTGCCCAGTAATTAAAGTTGCTCGAATGGCTGGGCAGTATGCTAAGCCTCGTTCAGGTGATTTTGAAACCATTAATGGGGTGTCTTTACCTAGCTATCGTGGCGATATTATTAACAGCTTTGAATTTACTGAAGCATCACGTAGGCCCGATCCTCAGAGGATGATTGAAGCTTATCATCGTGGTGCCTCTACGCTAAACTTGCTCCGAGCTTTTGCACAAGGTGGTTTAGCTGATTTACATGAAGTGAATCGCTGGAATATGGCTTTTGTAGAAAATAATCCGTTAAAAAACCGTTATCATGACCTAGCTAAACGTATTCAAGATTCTCTCGAATTTATGAATGTTATGGGGATTAACTCCAGCAATACGCCTACCTTACATGAAACTAGCTTGTATACCTCTCATGAGGCCTTGTTACTTAATTATGAGCAAGCTTTGACTCGTGTCGATACCTTAACGGATAAGTGGTACAACTGTTCGGCACATATGTTGTGGATTGGTGAGCGTACTCGTCAACTCGATCATGCACACATGGAGTTTTTCCGTGGCATTCACAACCCTATAGGTGTGAAAGTTGGGCCGAGTATGCAAGAAGATGAATTAATTCAGCTTATTGATGCACTCAACCCAAATAACGATGCGGGTCGACTTACTTTGATCACCCGTATGGGCGCAGACAAGCTTGAGCATAACTTGCCTAAATTGTTACGCAGAGTTAAACAAGAAGGCCGCAAAGTGGTATGGAGCTCTGATCCTATGCACGGCAATACCTTTAAAGCCTCAAGTGGTTATAAAACTCGTAACTTTGATGCTATTTTGCGTGAAATCCAACAGTTTTTTGCTGCTCACAAAGCTGAAGGTACGCATGCAGGTGGTATTCACTTAGAGATGACAGGACAACATGTGACTGAGTGCACGGGCGGAGCTTACAAAATCAGTGATGACGATTTGGCACAAGCTTATAAAACGCAATGTGATCCTCGATTAAATGCTGACCAAGTATTAGAAATGGCGTTTCTTGTGGCTGACCATTTGCGTGAAGCATAAAAACACTTAAAACTTGCCACTTTGCGATGTGTTTTATTGCAAAGCGGCTGTTACAAGTATTGTAAATAATCATCATTTATATTGCATGCTCAGGTAATCATATGACCCCCTGAGAGATGAGAAAAAGTAACCTGCATTTGTTTTTATGGTTTCAGGCCATTCCCCACAAAGTGGTGATTTACAGTCATAATATTTGGCATTTAAGGCGCGGATGAAATTATAGCAGGATTAGCGCCCATATTCTGCAAGACGGTTTAGCTCTAGTGGCGCATGCATAGGTCTGATGTTGTTGTATCTGGTGGCACTGCAGTGCGTTGCCACAGTTACCACTATTGAAGGTGTAACAGCTAGTGGAAATATAGCCTGGGATTTATTTGCGGGTTACGGATTACTGGCTTACTTCATTGCATGGATTGCAGCCATTTTTATATAAATCATTGTAATAAATCAGACTCAATTTTAAAAAAGTCATCGGCCGCATTCACCAATGAAGAGGCGGTCAGTTGAGGTACGCCATAGACCTGAGTTTTGCAGCCATATTTTTCGCTCACTTTTTTGAGCAATAAATCAAAATCCCCATCACCTGATAATAAAACAATGGTATCTGCCTTTTCTGCGGCTTCTATTACATCTATTGCAATGCCCACATCCCAATCTCCTTTGGCTGAACCATCACTGCGTTGAATGTAAGGTTTTAACTTTATATCAAAGCCAATGTGTTTGAGTGCGCTTTGAAACTTTTGCTGTTGTTCATCACCTTTATCAATAGCATAAGCATTGGCCATGACGATGTCGCCTTGATGGTGAATATGTTGCCAGAATCGACGGTAATTAAATTGGCGAGAGTAAGCTTGGCGAGTGGTGTAATATATATTTTGTACGTCAACAAATATGGCAATTTTTTCCAAGGTAGATCACTCGCAACTAATAAATTGAACTAATGATAGCATCTTTAACAAAGTGAATTATGTGTCACGGGTAGACCATTTAGTCTAATTAGCAGTTGACTAATTGTACAAAAGTAAGTATGTTAAATTTAGGTTTGAATACTTTTATCAATACAAACCCCCAATGTTATGTCTTTCCTTGATCCAGTCAGCCAACATTAAAAACGTAATCTTTAGAAATCGCCAATTAGGTAAAGACCTAAAGAATTACATCATCAAGCTGAATTATCGTACGACGAATTAGTGGGTATTAAACATCGTAGCAAACAATATTTGCAGGTGTCTCATGGAACAGAAACTTAAGGTTTTAGTAGTATCGTCAAAACTGTAATGAGCTTATTTTTAGTTTTAGCTATTTATAGCTTCATTTATTGAAGTAAAAAATAGTCATATTTAATGAGTTTTATTATGTCTTATACATATAACGGAACACAGATTTCGGTAATGTGCCCAGTGCACAATATCTCTGTGAATAAACATAAAGTGGCGTTTGCCGACAAGTGTGGCCAGAAAATGGGCACCTTTTCTAACACCACCGAAGCAAAACAATTTGTCTCTTGGTTACTTAATATTAAGTAAAAAGTAGGCATTCAGAAAAAAACCGGAGAAATCCGGTTTTTTTTATTCTGAAATTTCTAAGTCAGTGGCTATTTTATACCCCTTGACTTGCCAGGTAACTCTCGTAGTCACCTTTGAAATCAATAATGCCACTTGGTTGTATATCGATAATACGCGTAGCTACAGTAGACACAAATTCTCTATCATGACTGACAAAAATCAAGGTACCTTTGTAATTTTCTAAGGCTAAGTTCAAAGACTCGATGGACTCCATATCTAAGTGGTTGGTAGGTTCATCCATCACTAATATATTGGGTTTTTGCAGCATTAACTTGCCAAACAACATTCGCCCTTGTTCACCACCTGAAATGACTTTGACTGATTTATTGATGTCATTTTGCGAGAATAACAATCTACCTAAAGTACCGCGCATAATCTGTTCGTCGTCACCTTCTTGGGCCCATTGGTACATCCAATCCATCAGTGTTTTGTCTTCTTTAAAATCAGCAGCATGATCCTGAGCATAATAACCAATATTGCTATTTTCAGACCATTTTACGCTACCGGCAGTTAAGTCAGTTTCACTCATTAAACATTTTAGTAAGGTTGTTTTACCCACACCGTTTGGACCAATAATAGCCACTCTTTCGCCTACCTCAATCATCAGATCCAAGTTTTTATATAGTTCTGTATCGTATGTCTTGGCTAAACCTTCTACTTCCACAGCCAAACGATGTAACTTTTTAGTTTCTTCAAAACGAATAAATGGGCTTTGACGACTGGAGGGCTTCACTTCATCCAATTGAATTTTATCAATCTGGCGAGCACGGGACGTGGCTTGTTTTGATTTTGATGCGTTTGCTGAGAAACGGCTCACAAACGCCTTGAGCTCAGAAATTTGCGCTTTTTTCTTGGCGTTGTCTGACAACAGTTGGTCACGAGATTGTGTAGCTGCTGTCATGTATTCATCGTAGTTGCCTGGAAATAAACGAATTTCGCCATAATCGATGTCTGCCATATGGCTACAAACTGAATTTAAAAAATGTCTGTCATGAGAAATAATTATCATGGTGCAATTACGTTCGTTCAGTACTGTTTCCAACCAGCGGATAGTATTAATATCCAAGTTGTTGGTAGGCTCATCCAGTAACATAATGTCAGGGTCAGAAAATAATACTTGGGCAAGTAACACCCTGAGTTTCCAACCCGGCGCAATTTCGCTCATAGGACCAAAATGTTGTTCAATGGGAATACCCACACCAATCAGTAACTCACCAGCTCTAGATTCAGCGGTGTAACCATCCATCTCGGCAAATTCAGACTCTAAATCGGCAACTCTGATACCGTCTTCTTCAGTCATATCAGGATTGGCATAAATAGCATCCCGTTCAATTTTAACTTTCCAAAGCTCACCATGCCCCATAACAACAGTATCAATCACGCTGCAATCTTCGTAGGCAAACTGGTCTTGTTTAAGTTTACCAACACGTTCGCCTGGGTCGACAGATACATTGCCACTAGAAGGCTCTAAGTCACCACCAATGATTTTCATAAAGGTTGACTTACCACAACCATTTGCGCCAATCAGGCCATATTTATTGCCATTGCCAAATTTTGCTGAGACATTTTCAAATAAAGGCTTTTCGCCAAATTGGATTGTAATATTTGCAGTTGTTAGCAAAGTCGGTACCCCAGTATTAATATTTAACTATTGCTTGCTACCACGTACCTTAAGTTAGTGAAGTATAAGGTAACAAAAATTCGGCGCGGATTATGCCACAAAAATAGCGGTATCGCTAAGGTGTGAAGGTTCTTTTTGTGGTTTTAAACATTGCTTCACAGCAACTCAGTTTTTAACAGGGCTTAAGGACGACGCATAATACGATGACATTGTTTGGCGCTCAGTAGTAATGTTTTATTATTTTGTTTGTTCTGGTAGGTTAATCGTAAATAGAGTTGGGGTAGTTGAGAAGATGGATCACTGACTTTATTTGAGTATTGTTCACTAATTTGTTGAGTAAAGCAGCTCTTCCTTGCCATTTAGCTCTTTGGGTTCCTACTTTTGCAAAGGCATTCAACGCTTTTCAATACAAACGTTGTGTTGTGCCAAGACGATTTTGTAACCTATGAGGAAGAAAAAATAAGCTCAGTATAAAGCGATAATTAATATTATCCCTACTCTTAAGATAGACAAACGTTCTGGGGTTAACTTGCCTAAAGTAGATTTGAATAGACCGCGTTGTTTTTCACTGTTAAATCCCAGTACTCATCGGCTCCAGTTATAATATATGTCTGCCAAAAGCAGTCTCATATTATTGAGCCAAGCTATATTGGTGAGTCTGGCTAGTGAAAAGGGAGAGCCAGCCAAAAATAACTTTATTCTTGCATCGCATGCTGTAAACCAAATTCTATTCTATCCGAGGATACAAGGTCTGTTGGGTCAATTCGTTGCCAACCTTAATCATCACTTCACGTCTCTCCCCATGCATGAGTATCGTATTGGTAGATACTCGAATAAGGTGATTTTCCAATTTATTCTACTCACTCAGCGCCTTGAAAGCTTTTCACTATGCGGGAGGTATATCACCTAATCTTAGTGCATAGGCTGTCAACAGGGTCTACCGACAGGAGTGCTTTATAGTCATAGCTAATTTGTTTTGTTGAAGAGGTAAAGGTACCCAGAATATTCAATAAATTGTGCGGATCAATATTTTAGCGCAAATTAGGCAAGTTTTTGGTGGTTTAGCTAATACTTGTGCATGAAATGTAATTAATCGATGAATTGATTGCGTCAATACGTATAATATTAGAAATGTGCCCGTTTAAAAAAAATCTCATGAAAAATATACAAATAGAAGAAGATCTTTACCACTTTATTGCTTCACAGACACAAGATATTGGTGAAAGTGCATCAGATATTTTACGTCGATTAGTCATGCCTGAATCGCTTCTTAATACAATGCCAGGAAGCCGTGCTATTAGTTCCAAGCCTATTAGCGTTGTTAATAATGAGGACGTTAAAGTGCAAAGTGCCAATCAAGTTTGTCAGGCATCGGCTGTGTTTAGCGAGCTTGAAGGGCAACATTTGCAAGCTATTCCTAAGATGGTGGAAAGATGGCTATTGGTATTATCGATTATCCACAAATATCATGCCCAACAATTCACTAAAGTGTTGGGAATGAGCGGACGTAATAGAACGTATTTTGCCACTGATAAGGACACACTGTTAGCGACTGGCAGTAGTACTAACCCTAAAAATGTACCTGGTTCAGAATATTGGGTGATAACCAATAATAATACTGTAAAGAAAATCAATATGCTCAAAGAAGTGGCTGAGCAGGTAGGCTTTAACCTATCCGAAATAGAACAACTGATTGCAACATTTTCCCCTGAACACGTTTAATAAAAAATAAGGATCATTATGGCTCTTCATCCGGAAGCAGGAAAACCCGCTAGAAAGGAACAGTTGGTCAACGTTGCTAAGTTGATTAGCGCCTATTATACCCATCAGCCCACAAAAGGTGATAGCACTCAAGCTGTCTCTTTTGGCACGTCAGGACATCGTGGTAGTTCACTTTTAAATACCTTTAACGAAATGCATATCGCTGCTATTTGTCAGGCGCTAGCTGAATTTAGACAGGATCAAAATATTACGGGGCCTCTGTATATGGGCATGGACACCCATGCTTTATCTGAAGCGGCATTTTCAACCGCTGTCGAAGTACTAGCAGCAAACGGGGTTTCTCTTGTAGTCCAAGAAAATCGTGGTTACACCCCTACACCTGTCATTTCCCATGCTATTTTGCAGCATAATGTCGACTCTTCAAAAAAACAAGCTGATGGTGTAGTGATCACTCCATCACATAACCCTCCAGAAGATGGCGGTTTTAAGTATAACCCTCCTCACGGTGGACCCGCTGATAGCGACGTGACTAACCTTATCCAGCAGCGTGCAAATGATATCATCAGTAATGATATGGCTGATGTGCAACGAATGAGTTTGTCTGCCGCCTATGACTCTGCTTATGTAACAGAAATTGATTTTTCTGAAAATTACATTGCGCAGCTTGACCAAGTAATTGATATGCAAGCTATTGCTAAAGCAGGGTTAGTCTTAGGTACTGATCCACTAGGTGGTGCTGGTTTACCTTACTGGGACAAAATTGCAGAGCGTTATGGATTAAATATCGAAGTGGTCAACCGTAATGTTGACCAGCAATTTGGTTTTATGCGCAGAGATAAAGACGGAAAAATCCGTATGGATTGCTCGTCGCCATATGCTATGGCTGGCTTGATCGATTTAAAAGATAAATTTGATGTGGCCTTTGGCAATGATCCTGATTTTGACCGTCACGGCATTGTTACCCCTAATGGTGGTTTAATGAATCCTAATCATTATTTAGCTGTGGCAATCCAATACTTATATCAACATAGAACAGATTGGCCACAAAATATCAAGGTCGGTAAAACTTTAGTGTCCAGTAGTATGATTGACCGTGTGGTGGAAGACCTCGGCCGTGAATTATCTGAAATGCCAGTAGGGTTTAAATGGTTTGTACAAGATTTATTAAATAGTGAAATCGGTTTTGCCGGTGAAGAAAGTGCAGGTGGTATATTTTTGCGTCGAAATGGCAAACCATGGGCAACTGATAAAGATGGGATCATCATGTGTTTGTTGGCCGCTGAAATTATTGCTGTAACAGGCAAAGATCCTAGTGAGCATTATCAAAATCTTACCGAACAGTTTTCATCACCTATTTATACTCGTATTGATGTAGCGGCAAATCATGCACAGAAGCAAGTGTTAAGTAAAATGGATAAAAGTGTCATTCAATCTACCAAGTTGGCAGGAGAAATTATCACTAATATTCAAACACATGCTCCGGGTAACAACGCGGCCATTGGTGGAGTGAAAGTCAGCACCAAAAATGGTTGGTTTGCAGCACGGCCATCTGGCACTGAAGATATCTATAAAATATACGCAGAAAGTTTCAATGGTACTGAACATCTCAATTTATTAGTTAAAGAGGCCAAAATTCTGGTCGAACAAGTATTTAAAACGGCAAGTGTTTAAATAATAAAGCTAATTTGAGGTGTAATATGACAGCAAAAAGGTCAGTTTCTAAAACGTCTTCTTTACCAAAGAAAACTATTAAAGATGCAATTGTTAGACATCTACATTGTTCATTAGGCACTGATGAAAATAAAGCAGACAACCATGCTTGGTGGAAAGCGACCTGCGCTTCAGTGCAAGAAAATGTGTTAGAGCAACTGCGTAAAACTCAAAAATCTCATTATTTAAACGATACTCGTGCCGTACATTATTTTTCTGCTGAGTTTTTAATGGGCCGTTTAATGTCTAACAACCTGCATAATTTAGGCTTATATGAACAGACTGATCAAGCCTTAAAAGAACTCGGTGTCAACCTCACCGATATTATGGAAGAAGAGCAGGATATGGCTTTGGGTAATGGAGGTTTGGGCCGATTAGCCGCATGCTTTATCGATTCGCTTGCAACACTTGATATGCCAGCTGTGGGTTATGGTTTACACTATGAACATGGTTTATTTCGTCAAGAAATCAAAAATGGTGAACAAATTGAGCGCCCAGACAGCTGGCGTGATTACGGGAACCCATGGGAAATATGCCGCCCTGAGTCAATTCAAGAAATTCCACTTTATGGTTATGTTGAAACTAAATATGCTGAGAGTGGCGAGATTAAAAAAGAATGGCACCCTGGACTAATTGTTAAAGGGTTACCTTGGGATATTCCGGTGGTGGGTTATGGTGGCAAAACCGTGAATGTTTTGCGTTTATGGCAAAGCCAAGCGTCTGGTTACTTCAATTGGGATGTGTTTAATGCTGGTGGATATGTTGATGCACAGAGAGAAAACGTACAAGCTGAGACGATTTCTAAAGTTTTGTATCCCAACGATGAAACCGAAGCGGGTAAAGAGCTACGTTTAATTCAACAGTATTTCTTTAGTGCCTGTTCGCTAAAAGATATTATTCGCCGTTACAAGAGAGCACATGGAGATGATTGGAGCCGTTTTTCCAGTCAAGTGGTGATCCAATTGAACGACACCCACCCAGCTATCGCCATACCTGAATTGATGCGGATTTTATTAGACAGGGCTGAGCTCGATTGGGATAGCGCATGGAAAATTTGTAGCAAAACGTTTGCCTACACTAACCATACATTATTACCCGAAGCATTAGAAAAATGGCCTGCTCGTATGTTCGAGAAGATTCTACCAAGGCATTTAGAGATCATTTACGAAATTAATCACCGCTTTATGAGTGAAGTGGAAAAAGTGTGGCCAGGTAACAATGCCATCAAGCAAAAGTTGTCCATCATAGAAGAAGGCAATGAAAAGATGATACGCATGGGTAACTTGTCGGTCATTGGGTCTTTTGCCGTTAACGGTGTGGCTGAAATTCATTCGTCTTTAGTGAAGAAAAATCTGTTTCCGGAATTTCACGAAATGTGGCCAAATAAGTTAACAAATGTCACCAACGGTATTACCCCGCGCCGCTGGTTGAAGGCTTGTAACCCTAAGTTATCTGCCTTGATAGATGAAAAGATTGGTAATGATTGGCCGTTGCACCTAGAAAAGCTAGAGCAACTGAGTCAGTTTGCCGACAATGCTAAGTTTCAAAAACAATTTATGAAAATAAAGCACGAAAATAAAGTCGCCTTGGCAAAAGAGGTATTAGCTCTAACAGGTGTAGAAATTAATCCTAAGGCTATTTTTGATGTGCAAATTAAACGCTTACATGAGTATAAACGCCAACATCTCAACCTTTTACATATTATGGCTCTTTATCGTCGATTGTTAGAAGACCCTTCTTACGACATGCAATCCAGAGTTTTCTTATTCGGCGCTAAAGCCGCCCCAGGTTATGAGTTAGCTAAGGACATTATTTATGCAATCAACCAAGTGGCTGAGAAAGTGAATAATGACAAACGCGTAAACGGCAAAATTAAAGTGGTGTTTTTACCTAATTATCGGGTCAGTTTGGCTGAGAAAATAATCCCCGCTGCTGATATCTCAGAACAAATTTCTACTGCGGGCTTAGAAGCTTCAGGTACTGGAAATATGAAGTTGTCATTAAACGGTGCATTAACAGTAGGCACCTTAGACGGTGCAAATATTGAAATCGCGGAAGAGGTCGGTGATGAAAATATCTTCATTTTTGGTTTGAACGTAGATGAAGTGCATGCACTTGACAAAGTAGGCTACAACCCATTTGACTTTTATTACAACAATAAAGAAATCAAAGTAGTTTTAGATTGGCTTGAAACTGATTATTTCACACCAGGTAAACCTGGTGCATTAGCATCCCTCAAACATAGTCTTTTAGAGGGGGGAGACCCTTACAAAGTTCTGGCCGATTTTGAGTCCTATTCAAATGCACAGCAAAAAGCTGATAAAGCTTATAGAGATAAATCTGGTTGGGCAAAAATGGCAATACTCAATACCGCACGTATGGGTAAATTCACCTCAGATCGATCCATTAAGGATTATGTAGATAAAATTTGGAAACTAGAGCCCTGTATAGTGGAGTAAACTTTATTCTTAGACCTAAATAAGATTAGATAATAGTTAGCCTAGCTCAACAAAAATTCAAACAAGTGTTTGAATTTTTGTTGTTATAAAGTCAGGACAAATAGCTTAACTGGCAAATCCTTGTTTGAGCTGGCCAATAAAGATTTAGCGGATAGCACGTCGATTGTACGTGATTATCAGACTGCTTAATTTACTCTTCTCAGATTTATTCTCAGTTATAAAAGAAGAGTTAATATTCAGATTAGCGTAATATTAATACTTTAGAAATCATATTTGCGAGTGATACCAACTCACTATGGAAACACAAATCGATACATCAATTCAAAACACCATTGAAACATTAAAGCAGCATGGCAATTTTCTCTCTTTATCACGCACCCAACCTTCACTTTTTAGTACTTCTTTCCAGTTTTTCATCGATGCACACACACAAGTTAATGTCTTAGCAGAGGGGATTATTAGCTTTGAAACTATTGCCGATAGTGATAAAGATATCGTACTCTCTTGTGGCATACACGGAAACGAAACAGCGCCCATAGAAATTTGTGATGATTTAGTCAAAAGTATTTTGCTTGGTAAAACAGTGATTAAACAACGGGTGTTATTTTTATTTGGTAATTTACCCGCTATGAATATTGCTCAACGCTTTATTGAAGAAAATATGAATCGTTTGTTTAGTGGCGAACATCAAAACTTGGCTGCGGGGCAACAGACGAATCATGAAAGACGCCGAGCCAAACAATTAGAAGATGTAGTCAAAAATTTCTATCTAGGAATAAATACTGTGCAGGGCAGGAGTCGTTTTCATTATGATTTACATACCGCTATACGCGCATCTAAAAATGACAAATTTGCTGTCTATCCTTTTCAAAATGGTAAAGCTTGGAACAAATATCAGCTACAAATTTTGTTAGCCTGTGGAGTGAACACTATTTTACTATCCGGCAGTCCGACGACGACTTTCAGTTATTATTCAGTCAATGAATTTAACGCCAATGCGTTCACTGTTGAATTGGGAAAAGTGATGCCATTTGGGCAAAACAATATGAATGCTTTTTGTGATGTAGTGACTACGTTGACCAAGTTGATTTGTGGTGTTGACCTGGCTCTTAAGCACTTCACCGACACAGATTTCTTGATCTACCAAGTGAATCAAGTGATCAACAAGCAACAAGATGATTTCACCCTCAATTTTCCACCAGACGCTCCTAATTTTAGTGCTTTTCCCAAAGACCACTTATTAGCCCATGAAACGGAATGCGAATATCGTACCCAATTTGAAGGTGAAGCCATTGTATTTCCTAACGCTGAGGTTGAAATTGGTCAACGGGCGTTGTTAACCGTTATATCTACTAATATTTAAGGTTTTGTATGGCTAATTTTATATTACATCCACAATTAGAGAAGGACAGTGTATTAGTCACTGAGTTAGTTTTATGTTCGGTACGCCTTATTAATGATGCCAACTATCCTTGGCTAATCTTAGTGCCACGAATAGCAAACATAAGTGACATAATTGACCTGAATGCTGCTCAGCAGCAAATGTTATGGCAAGAGTCTGCGCTGGTCAGTCGAGTACTTAAATATTTGTTTACACCTGATAAGTTGAATATTGCAGCCCTGGGTAATATGGTACCTCAGTTACACTTACATCATATTGCGCGTTACCAAAATGATGTGAGCTGGCCTAAACCTATATGGGGACAGGTGCCGTCTAAGGTTTATTCAGGTGAACAACTGATGCAACGAATTGAACTAATTAAAACTGAGATTGAAGCAAGGAGAGGCACATGATAGTAACCACCACTCATCAGCTAGAAGGCAAAAAAATTGAACAGTATTTAGGTATTGTTGTAGGTGAAGCGGTGATGGGAGCTAATATCTTTAAAGATATTTTTGCTTCAATCCGCGACATTGTGGGTGGCCGCTCAGGTGCTTACGAAGATGAACTCACTAAAGCAAGAAAAATTGGCTTTCAGGAACTAGAGCAGGAAGCCCGCTCTATCGGTGCTAATGCGGTTATTGGTGTTGATATTGACTATGAAGTAGTAGGCAAGGGTGGCAGTATGTTGATGGTGAGTATTAGTGGTACGGCAATTAGGTATGTTGATAAGTAGCATTTAATTGGGCTGTGTTTTGTTGACAGCTTCTTATTGACGCCCTTGTGGGCAGCGCCATCCCGCAAAGCGTGCTTTCACTTTTAATATTCTTATGTAACAAACGTAAAAGATGCTTTCAATAATAGCCTTTGGCGATATCAATCACATCTTGATATTCGTAAAGCTTGAGTCCTCTTTGATTGAATTCTTCAAGTTCTAGTTCACAGGGAAATGAAAAGTAGTTTCCCTTTGAATTGACAGAGTAACTTGAACATTTCCCTGTGGTTTCAATATCGTTGATGGCATTCACTACATCGTTAATACCCGTCTCGTAGAGCGATAAAGTGTTGTGAAGATAAGAACGCTGATAATCCAGCGTTTGCTTACTAATACTGATAATTTCACCGCTGTCTATGCCACTGTCATTAATATAATGAACAGTTGTGCCACATTCAGTATCCCCTTGTTGCATGGCTCTGAACGTTGCCATTACTCCCCGGTATGTGGGGAGTTCACCAGAGTGCAAATTGATTACGCCAAATTTGGGGATAGCAATTACCGCAGATTGTAGTATCAGACCAAAGCGAATTGAAACAATAAGGTCAGGTGCAAACTCATTGACTCTTTTAAGACCTGCCTGACAGTTTATTGAGTGGATGTCCGATACTTCTATGCCCAGTGCTTTAAATTCATTAAAACTGCGACGTCTCCCCGATATAGGCGAGGAATTGTTTTGCAGGGCAGGAAATAGTATTTGGTTAAATAAGCCTTGTTCAAAAAAAGCTAAGTCTAATAAGTTCTGTGGTTTGTTTTGTTTTTTATTTCCAACAGTTGAGGAGAGTAAAACTTGAAATTGATGTTGCCCTTGCATTGTTTGAAACAGAGTGTTCAAGGCAAAATTGCTAGCGATGTCTTTGTTAGCCAGAAGTAAAATTTTCATTCTTCAAACGCTTAATGACTGATGGTATGGGAGAGGTTAATCATCTTTGTCTTCAAAACGGTCATATGACGCATTATTATCTTTATTCACCTTTGGTAGTTTTTGATTGGCACTTTGTTTTAGCAATAATATGTTGCCGATAATCAGGCCTAATACCAAGGTAATAATCACTACCACTATCCAAATATTCATATTAATCCCCTGTTTAAAACAAAACGTTGATAAATGTCAGGCATGTTAGCGATTATGCTATCTAGACCCGGGATATCCGACTTCCTTAGATTATCGAGTAAGACTTGTTCATCCAACAGACCAAGCATTTTGTCTGCACTTGCTTGAAAACTTAGATGCCAAGGCTCTCGAGCAATGCCGCCGTTATATTCAGCGTAGGGCCGGTTAAAACCAAATTGACTGGCGTGTTCGCTTAGCCAGTTGTTAAGTTCGGTGCAGGGACCTTGTTCGTATTCTTTGCAAACTAACTTAAAGTCATGTTGGCTTTGTTCAACTGATTTTTTGTCATATACGTCTAGGTCAGTTCCCCAATGATGACGACTAGCCCCAGGCAACGCCGACCATGTGAGGATCGCGATTATCTTTTCTTGGTCAGACAGGGCAGTGGCATCTATGGTGTTTTCATTGACATCTAACAAGGTTACTTTACCTGACCATTTACTTTGCCAAATTTTCAATTGACGCTCAAAGCTTCTGTAACTGCTGACAATTTGTATATCAACATTATCTTGTGCTGCAGCCGCTTGCATTTTCTTGAATGCCCCACAGACTTTGGGTAAAAGTCGAAAGCCGTTTTGGCATTCGACTAATAGACTTTCATCTTTACCAAAGATGTGCGCTTGGTTTATCACGCTAACAACCGTTGCAATATATCTTGATAAATATCAGCAAGCGTATCGAGATCGTCAATTTTTACACATTCATCAATTTTGTGGATGGTGGCGTTAACAGGTCCAAGCTCAATGACTTGGGCTCCGGTTGGCGCAATAAAACGTCCGTCAGAAGTGCCTCCAGCGGTTGATAATAGAGTTTCTCGGCCTGTGCAGTGTTTGATGGCTTGTTGTGTGGCTTTAACCAGCTCGCCAGAGTCGGTTAAAAAAGGCTGGCCATTAAAGGTCCAATCAATGTCGTAATCGAGTTTATGGGCATCTAATACTTGGGTCGTTCTGGTGATTAACATCTGATCTGTCACTTCAGTAGAAAATCTAAAGTTAAAACAGATTTTTAATTCACCAGGAATAACATTACCGGCACCTGTGCCGCCATTGATATTAGATATTTGAAAACTAGTAGGCGGGAACGATTCATTGCCCCTGTCCCAAGTGGTATTCGCTAATTCTGCTAGTGCCAGCGTTGACTCGTGAATAGGGTTTCTGGCTAAGTGAGGGTAGGCGACATGGCCCTGGATACCCTTAACAAGTAAATCACCGGTGAGTGAACCTCTGCGTCCATTTTTGACAATATCACCGACTTCGCTCGTGCTTGATGGTTCGCCTACTAAACACCAAGTGATTTTTTCGTTTCTGGCTTCTAATGTATCTATGACCCTAGTAGTGCCATTAATAAAAGGCCCCTCTTCATCACTCGTGATTAAAAAAGCAATTGAGCCTTTATGCAGTGGATTGGCTTTTACAAAATTTTCAGTGGCCACTAACATTGCAGCCAAACTGCCTTTCATATCTGCTGCACCACGGCCATGAATATAGCCATCTTTTTCGGTAGCTTCAAAAGGTGGGGTTTGCCAATTCTGTTCTGGGCCTGTAGGTACAACATCTGTATGCCCAGCAAAACAAAATAGTGGTTCATTTGTTCCCTTGCGAGCCCAAATGTTTTTAGTGTCGGCAAAGGTTAAATCTTCGATTACAAAGCCTAAAGGTTTAAGGATATTAGCCATCATTTCCTGACAACCCGCATCTTCAGGAGTAACAGATTTTCTGTTGATTAAGTTTTTAGTCAAATCAAGTGTGTGGCTCATGAGAAAACCTCTGAAAATTGGTCTGCTTTAAAACCAATGAAATATTTATCTTTATGGATCAGTATGGGACGTTTTATCATAGCTGGATGTTCAAGCATTAGCGCCAAGGCAGAGGTTTTATCAAGCCCTTGTTTTTGCTCTTCACTTAACTGACGAAAAGTAGTTCCACGTTTGTTAAGCATGATTTCCCAGCCCAAGGTTTGTTCTGTTTGCTCAAGCCAATTGGTGTCGAGTCCGTCTTGTCTGTAATCGTGGAAAACATAGTTGATATTGTGTGAAGATAACCAAGCGCGTGCTTTTTTGATGGTATCGCAGTTTTTAATGCCGAACAGAGTGGTCATAGTGTCCTAATTTAGTTACTGATATCATTCGTGCACTGACTATAACGATAAAGGGTAAGGCAGGTAAAGGAACAAACCAATCCTTTTAGTTAACTGTTATTCCTAATTTATATGTAAACAGTTATCATTTTATCTTGTTAGCGATAACTTGAAAATAGTGCGCTTGAATGCATTTTATTTTATCGCTACTAAGAAAGGTGATAGAACATAAAATTCTGAGTAGTCGTCTTTTCATCTTAACCAGAAAAATTCGGCCAGTAGCTGTCTGTGCTCAACGTTTTTAGTTTGTTTAACGACGCTCTTAGATCCTTTCCCCAATATAAAGTGATAATCAATCCCTAGCTATATTTTTAGCTTTAAGCCATTTGCGTCTTTATTTTTAATTGATGAGCTTGTTCTGGGAATTACATCATAGTGCCAGCGAAAGGTGTTAATTCTTTGTGATCAGAAGGTTTGATAGCGATGCCTTCGCCAAAAAGTCTTTCAGTAAAAAGTGCATGTGGCACCTCATCGAATGGCAGCACTGTGCCCATTAACTGGCTGTAAGTGTTAATAGCTTTTTTATGACATGGCAGTGAACTAGCTTTACAAGGCGACTAAACAATCCCATCGTAATCATTATTCTTGAAACCAGCTGATAGGGCTTGTTAGTGTGTAGTCTGAAAACTAATCTTTAGCATAGCGAAATATTGCACTTCATTTTTTGGGTATGATAGCAAAACAGTCGTCCGTAATGATATCAAGTTGGGTTTATCCACTGTTCCTGTGGATAACTCTGTTGAGTACTGTTTATATGTCGGTTAATAAACTGATATATATAGAGAAATTTCTGTTGGTTGCAAAACACTCGATAGCTAAAAGCTTGATTGAAATTGCAGCATTTAATGGGGGATTATAAATAATAATCAGATAGGTATATTAAATTTTCTGATTTAGATGCATCTATTGCACAAGTTGTTAAACTTAAAAACAGTTTTTTAACTGCTATAAAAGACTCAGTGATAACAGTCATTACATCATTTTAAGAGATCCGTAAGTCACGGTATATGCCGTCTATGCTGGGATTATAATAAATACTAGCGTTTGAATAAAAGGAAGAGTATGCAGGTTTTGGATGTTTATGCTGGAAAAAATGCTCTAGCACGTATTAAAAAAGAGGGCTTTAGTGCTGATTTATTTGATTATATGTTGGGGGCATCTGGTGGGCCTAAGTGGTTTGTGTTGGCGGGTCTTGACCGTTATATATTCCCTGAATTTTTTGCTGGGCGAACTAGGCCTTTAAATATTATTGGTTCGTCAGCGGGGGCGTTTAGATTTGCCTGTTTCGCTCAAAATGACCCATTGTCTGCGATTAATCGCTTGGCAGAGCGCTATTCTCAGACTGTTTACTCTGATAAACCGACCGCTAAAGAAATCACTGCAAAAGGCACGGCACTGTTAAATTATGTACTAGGTGAAAATGGTTGCGATGAAATCATCAACAACCCAATCATTAAAGCGCATTTTATTGTGGCCAAGTGTAAAGGTTTAACTCAGTTCGAAGCAAAACCACTACAAATGACAGGTTTAATTGCCAGCGCTAGTGCTAATGCGATGAAGCGGAAATGGTTAGAAAAGTTTTACCAGCGTTATTTGTTTTCGTCGCCTAATTCTAATTTAAAGGTCAATGATCCTGTTAACATGACCTCATATTCTGTTCCTCTTACTGCTAAAAATTTACCGCAGGCCTTGATGGCATCAGGTTCTATTCCTATTGTGATTGAAGGTGTAAAAAATATTGATGGTGCACCACCTGGAATGTATAGAGATGGCGGTATTATTGATTATCACTTTGATTTAACCTTTGGACCGCAAAAAGGGCTAGTGCTTTATTCGCACTTTTACTCAAAACCTATACCTGGCTGGTTCGATAAGTCCCTTAAAAAGCGACTTCCACATGCAAACAGTTACAATGACGTGGTCATGTTGGTACCTTCTGACGAGTTTATATCTAGTTTACCTTATGGCAAAATTCCTGACAGAAAAGACTTTGAAGTCATGTCCTCAGCGCAACGTATTGAATATTGGCAAACCGTTATTGCTCAAAGTGACATTTTAGGGGAGGCGTTTAAGGATATGTGTGACAATCAAAAAATAGTCGACTATATTAAGCCTATTGAGTTTGGTTGAAACACAAGGGTTGATGTTAGTGACTTCGGGGTCAATCATTATGAGTAACAATTAAACTGAGTTTAGAATAATACCCTCTGATGAAATTAAAAATTTGTTATTTTGATTCATCTACACAAATTTGGCTTCTACCTGCATTTTTAGCTTTGTACAGAGCGACATCGGCTGAGTTTATTAGCTCATTTAGTTTTTGATGATGAGTTGAACTGGCCAATCCCGCACTAAAACTACAATTAAAAGATTGTTTATTAACGGTATAGTTAATGTGTAAAAAGGCGGTTAAAATCTCGTTTATTTTATTTTCGATAATTTTGGAGTTTGCGTTATTAAACACCACCATAAATTCTTCTCCTCCATAGCGGCCTACATGGTCGGTATATCGCACCGACTGAAGTAATAATTGTCCTAAAGAAATCAGTACCTTATCTCCATTCACATGACCGTATTTATCGTTTACTTCTTTGAAATGATCTAAATCAATCATCACGATCACAGTAGGTGTTTGTTGGCGCGAAGTCAGTCTCATGGAATGAGCTGCGGCTTCCATGATTTGTCCATGGTTAAGTACGCCTGTTAAACTATCCCTAGATGCAAGGTACCGAATTTCTTGTCCCCTTTGAATACGGCTATCAACCTGCTGTACGATAAGGTTAGGAGGGGTATTTTTGGAGATGACATCATCAGCACCACACTCTAATACTTCAAGTTTGGTTTTGATACCATCGTCAGAAGTGAGGAAAATGATCGGTACATAATCGTATTTAGCTTGTTGGCGAAGAACCATTGCTACTTCCAGACCACTTATGTTTGGCATGTGAATATCTAACAAAAACACATCCGGATGGAAAGATTCTAATTCTGTCATGATTGAATTGGCTTGAGATATTGCCAGAACTTCTACATGTTCGTCCTCTAGCAACGTTTTATAAAAACTACCCTCTAAGGCTTGGTCATCTAAGAGTAAAATTCTATAGGGCCGGATTATATCTATCTTGAAATTTTTACGAATTTTGGATACTAAAGTAGTGATATTAACTGGTTTTAAAAGATATTCTTTTACTTTGGATCTTACTGCTGAAAGTCTATTTTCAAAGGAACTTGAGGAAGATAAAACAAATACGTCGGTATCGAATGTTTTGAGTTTGGCAGCAAAGTCAAATATTTTTTCAGAGAGGTTAATCGAGTTATCAGTATCAATAAGCACTAAATTAAATCTATTTTGTTTAAACACTTCTTCGAACTGTTCAATTGAATTGAACTGGTTGATTGTAAACCCAAATTCAGTAAGAAGTTTAGCGTTAACCACTGATGTGTTTTTATTGTCATCAATTAAGGCAATCTTTATATCACGATAAGACGGTGAATTAATTTCTTCTTTGATTTTTTGTGGCTCGCGTAATTTACTTAAAGTAGACGTTGCTTCTTTTAATAAAAGTAATGGATTAGGGTTGTTTTTTGTTGCTTCAATCATCGTATTCATATGACGATCAATAAAAGGTATAACACTATTTAAAGTGTTGATTTTTTCTTCACAGGGGGCCACCTCTTCTTCAATCAAGCAGAGCAGGTCACTCAAAGCTAAAAAGTTGAGTGATGCACTAGAGCCTCTGATGCTGTGTACTTCAAACCTAAATTTTTTGACTGCGTCCAGAGTTTTAGACGTTCTAGCGTTTAACCATAACTTAGTCAACATTGCTAGCTTGTCACTATACTCAGCAATAAAAGTGATTCGAAACTCTGCTAGTTTCTGTTCCATCTTAGAACTCATGAGGACCCTTTCTGTTTTTAAAAGACGATTATCAATGATATTCCCTAAATATCTTTATAACCTACTGATTTATAGTTTATGTGTACAGGAAATAGAGAAAGCACACAGGCTTAAATAACGTATTTTCGCAAAATACATGAACTTATATGATAGTTCAATTCTAAATATTAAATTCTAACCAACCTAATTAGATTTAAATCAAATACGGATTAATGTTATTTAGCCTGTGAATCGACAGTTTGATATAGATCAATGTTACCTAGTGTCTTTGAGTCTAAATAAAGTAAGCAAGTTAAAAACACTCCTAATTAAAGCTAGAGTTTCGTTTAACAGGTAAATTAAATATGGATAGTTATCAAAACATTTTAGTTGCATTAGATCTTTTTTTTGAGCACAAACCTGTATTAGATCGAGCGCTGGATATTGCACAAAATCCGTCGCAAATTAGTCTTATTTACGTGACTTTTCCACAGATTTACTTCGATTCATATGGGCTTGGTATAGGTTCAGATTTTGTGAACGATAATCAAGAAACTGCAAAAGCAACACTATTAGAACTGGCCAAAACGCACTGTATCCCAGACAAACAAGTATATGCACCTATTGGTTCAGCAGTTAATGAAATTCATTTGTTGTCCGAAAGTGTCAAGGCTGATTTGATTGTTATGGGTACTCATGGCCAAAGTGGTTTGAAGTTATTACTAGGCTCCACTGCCAATGGTGTATTGCATGGTGTGAAGTGTGATGTGTTGGCAATTAAAATTTGAGCAGAAATTATCAGTAATACTAACATTAGGTAATCATTATGATCTCCTCCAACTCACGTTACGTTAGTCAGATCACACGAGATACATTAGCCTTGATCCTTGCAGGAGGTAAAGGCAGTCGATTGTGTGAATTAACTCAATATCAGGCTAAACCTGCAATTCATTTTGGTGGGAAATTCAGAGTAATTGACTTTCCCTTGTCGAATTGTATTAATTCAGGGATTAGGCAGATTGGGGTCATGACCCAATACAAAGCTTATTCGTTAATACGTCACTTGTCGCGAGGATGGGGGCATTTAAACCGAGAGTTAGGTGAATATGTTGAGCTCTTACCTGCGTCCCAGCAATATTCTCCCAGTTGGTATGAAGGTACGGCGGATGCGCTGTATCAAAATATTGAGTTTATTCGTGAGCATGCACCTAAGTATGTTGTTGTGCTGGCAGGTGATCATATTTATAAAATGGATTATGGAGATATGCTAGTCCAACATGTTGAAAGTGCAGCAGATATGACGATATCTTGCATCGAGGTGCCAGTGATCGATGCGGCGGGTGCCTTCGGTGTGATGTGCGTGGATGAACACAACCGGATCACGAATTTTCATGATAAACCTGATAAACCTTGTCCCCTTGAAGACAAACCTGAATACACGCTGGCATCCATGGGAAATTATGTGTTCAATACTGAATTTCTTATTCAGCAACTAATTGCGGATGCTAAAAACATAGACTCGCTGCATGATTTTGGTAGAGATATTATTCCTGCTGCAATTAATACTAATCATGTGATGGCGTTTAGATTCTGTTCTGATGATGGACAATCTGCTCCGTATTGGCGCGATGTGGGAACCTTAGATGCATTTTGGCAGGCCAATATGGACCTTGTTGCAATCACTCCAGAACTAAATATCTATGATCAAGATTGGCCTATTTGGACACATCAGAAACAATCACCTCCAGCTAAATTTATTTTTAATGATTATGGCCGTCGTGGTTATGCAGTGGACTCGATTGTGTCAGGTGGTTGTATTGTTTCTGGTGCTGAAATTAGTCAATCATTGTTATTTTCAGATGTGCATGTTCACTCATATAGTAAAATTGAAAAATCAGTGATCCTGCCTCAAGTTGATATTGCTCAGCATGTTAAAATTAATCGCTCAATTATTGATACAGGCTGCCAAATACCTGAAGGAATGAGTATTGGGATAAACAAAGCACATGACATTGCACGGGGTTTTCGTATCAGCCAAGATGGTATTGTATTAGTGACCAAAGACATGCTTAACAAAGGAGATAACCAGCAAGGTTGTTAAGACAGTGATACATAACTTAGGACCTCAGCACAGAAGTCGGTGTGTTTATATAAGTACTTACCGAAGTAAATTACGCAGAATAGCGAATACCCCAGCTTTCAACTAATCTTTATTATTTAACCTTGATTTATATCAATGGCAAGGAAATTAGCCTTTGACCTACCTTCAAGGATTGTAAAATGCCTATAAATAAAACCCAACAACCTTCACTTTGCCAATACTGTAACATGCCTGGCATATGCTTTAGTTTAGTTGATAAAACTAAAGCAGAGCCAAAAGTAAGTTCTCATAAGGTATATCATAAGTCAGACGAACTATTTGCGTCTGGCCAGACATTTGAAGCTATTTTTATCTTGCGTAGCGGGTCAGCAAAATCTTCAGTGTCAGATAATAGTGGTCATGAACAAATTAGCCGTTTTCATTATCCCGGTGATTTGCTTGGTCTAGATGGTTTTGATAATGGCTCCCATGCTCAATCGATAAAGTTCTTGGAAACCAGCAGTGTGTGTCGTATCGGCTTAGGGGAGTTGGATAAGGCTATGGCGAATTCAGCAAGCATCAGACTTAACTTGCTGCAGGGCATGAGTCATGCCCTCAATAATGAAGACAAGTTTTTACTTAGTTTAAACAACATGAACTCTGCACAGCGACTCATCTCATTTCTATTGGACTTGTCTTCACAATTTGAAAAGAGAGGGTTATCTGGCAAGGTGTTTGACTTGAGCATGACTCGAGTGGATATCGCCAATTATTTAGGCATGGCGATTGAGACTGTTAGTCGGTTACTCACTCAGTTACACAATGAACATATAATTGAGGTAGAAAAACGCCGCGTCAAGTTTGTAGATTTTAGAAAACTGCATCAGTATCTGCTACTTGAACGTGTACCTCATAATTTACTTGGAGCAAAAATTCGTCAACTCAACTGCATACAGTCTGCGGTTGCCTGAACTATTTGCGACAGAGTTAAATAGGTGGATTTTGTTTTTGCTCAAACTCATTCAGGGCTTCTAAAGCTTCACAGCCATAGACCATGGACGGTCCGCCCCCCATTAAAATAGCTACACCAATTGCTTCTAATGTCTCTTGCCTACTTGCTCCTGCTTTTAATGCATCATGAACATGAAAAGCAATACACCCATCACAATGCACTGCTATGGCAATACCCAGAGCAATCAATTCCTTTGATTTTGTATCCAGTGCACCTTTTGAAACTGCTGAAGAATGTAATGCTCCAAAGCCAGTCATAACCTCCGGTATTTCTGATATGAGGTTCGCACTGAGCACTTTTAGTTGTTCATACCGTTGAACATGTTTGGTCGTTGTCATAATCGTCTCCAATAAGCTGAAGTTGAGTATGCTTTTTACTGGCTAGTTTATATTGATACTAATCAGTTAACGTTAAATCTCAAAGCACCGCATTTTGAGCGCTACCATCTTGTTCGAATTGACTGATATTCGAAAGGGTAGTTTGCGCGATATTGAGCATCGCTTCTTGAGTAAAAAATCCTTGATGACTGGTAACAATGACATTTGGGAAGGTTGTTAATCTGGCTAACAAGTCGTCTTGTATACCTTGGGCAGAAAAGTCTTCAAAAAACAACGCTTCTTCTTCTTCGTAGACGTCTAGACCCAATAAACCTACTTTACCCGATTTAAGTCCATTTATGATGGCTTTGGTATCAACTAGTTTGCCTCTACTGGTATTAATTATAGTGACTCCATCCATCATTTTTGCCAACGCTTTTTGATCGATCAAATGATAAGTGTCAGGGGTAAGTGGGCAATGAAGTGAAATAACATCAGCATGACTAAGCAGGTTGTCGAGGGAGGTATATTTAACTCCAGACTCAATGCACTGTTCATTGTGAAGCAAATCATAAGCAATCACATTGCAGCCAAAACCCAGCATGATGTTAGTAAAAGCTTGACCAATTTTCCCTGTGCCTATTACCCCAACTGTTTTACCATGTAAGTCGAAGCCCATTAAATTACGCAATGAAAAGTCCCCTTCACGTATGCGATTATGTGCACGGTGAATGCCTCGATTTAAACATAACAACAAACCCACCGCATGCTCTGCCACAGCATAAGGTGAGTACGCAGGAACGCGCACTACATGCATTGAAAGTTGTTGCGCACAGGCCATATCTACATGATTAAACCCCGCTGAGCGAAGAGCAATAAGCTCAATCCCTTTATCCTTCAACTTATGTAACACCTGCGCATTTAAATTATCGTTAATAAAAGCGCACACCACTTTTTCATCACTGATAAGCGAAGTGGATTCTAAATCTAAGTGTGAGGAGAAATAACGTATCTGGTGAGTACCATCAAAGTTTACACGGTCAAAGTATTCCTGATCATAAGGTTTAGTATTAAAAAAAGCTATTTTCACAGGTCGACCTTACACATATCAGAGTTAGCGTGATGATCACAATATTTCTGATCATAGGACTTAATATCATTCTAAAAAAATACACTAACTTGCTCATTGACCTTGATCAATTAATTTAACAGTTAAGCTGATATCGTTGTTTTGACTAAAATGTATATTGTAGTTAATAAAGGTGAAAAGATGCACGTTAGAAAGGTTTTGCTTATTGAAGGGAGTGCAAATGCACTGATCACTGCGAGCAAAATGACGGTTGGGCTGATGACAGGTTCAGCAGCAGTGATAGCCGATGCGGTGCACTCCCTTACTGATTTGGCAAATAATCTTTTTGCTTGGTTAGTAGTAAAAATAGCTGAATCACCTGCCGACAGTTCTCATCCATATGGTCATCAAAAATTTGAACAATTAGCCGTGTTTGGCCTCGCGTCTTTGTTAACCATAGTAGCGTTTGAAGTGATCGTGAATGCTGTCGAACGTTTTGGGCAGCCAGTTGAGCAAAGTATGCTGGGGTTGGTTATATTAATTTGTTCGCTGGTAATCAATATAGCTTTGACGTTTTGGGAACGTTATTGGGCTAAACGGTTAGTTTCAGAAATATTACTTGCAGATGCCACTCATACCTTTAGTGATGTGTTGACCAGCGCAGTGGTGATTGTCGGATGGCAATTAGCGGCACGTGGATACTATTGGATAGATACTTTATTCGCATTAATTGTATCTAGCATCATCTTTTATTTAGCGTTCAAACTTTTTCAAAGGGCAATACCTGTGTTGGTTGATTGCAGTAGTTATCCGCCAGAAGCATTAAAAGCCGCTGTAAACAATATTCCAGATGTAATAAATGTGGGTAATATTCGTTCTAGAGATACAGGGAAAGAACAGGTAGCTGATGTCACTGTGACTGTTTGCTCCAATCTTAGTACCTTCGAATCTCACCAAATAGCCGATAAAATTGAGAGTGTGTTAGCTGATAAGTTTGATATTCATGACGTAGTGGTTCACATCGAACCTGATGTGGATCAATAACTAATAGTTCAAAATAGTTAGTATTGAGACTACCAAATTTTCATGTGACAGGACAATATTATGCTTACTTCAGAATTCGCTAGTTTTTTTGCATGGTGCACACTGATTAACTATTCGATGTTGTTGATATGGTTTGTTGTTTTCAGTTTAGGTCACAATTGGTTGCATTTGATGCATGGAAAATGGTTTGAGCTAACCGAACAACAGTTCGACGTGATCAACTATTGTGGCATGGGGTTTTTTAAGTTATTTATCTTTGTATTTAATTTAGCACCATTTATAGCGCTAAGTATTATCGATTGATTACATTCTCTAATCGATTGGATGATCACTCAATGAAACGGTGCTTCGAAGTCTTTGGGTTTAACCGCCAACAAGTCACAGTCAACTGATTCGATGAGCCTTTGTGCTGTGCTGCCCAGTAAACCCGTTCTATAGGTGGTACCTAATACTAAAATGCCAGCGTCAAGTTGCCTTAATGTTTGTGGCATTACACGGTCTATGTCACCGGAAACAATATGCTGATTTTCACTGTTAGGCACATATTCAGAGCATTCTTCGGCAAATTTAATATTATGTTGATACCTTAATTGTTCAAGTACCATGGATTCATTATGATGTTCGTCAATAGAAAATACATCTGCCCACATGCCACTTTTATTCAATGCTTCAAGTAAGATGTCCCAATAACTGGGATCAAAGCAGTGCAGGGCATGCAAAGGCATATCCAGACTGGAGGACATGGAAAAGCCTGCTTTTAGAACACTCTTGTCTAATTCACTTTTTTTGTTTAAATGATGTTCAGGATCTATCGCCGCTACTACAGAAGTGTTTTTAGTCCATTTATGATTTTTAACTAACAAAATCGGAACTGGGCAGGCTTTAAGCAAATACCAATCTGTCGGTGTAAACAGTCGCCTTGCTATGACCTTATGTTGATGAGTCGCCTTTATCACTAATTCAGGTTTGAAGCTGTCTACTACTTTTAATATGCTTTGATAAATGGGTGAATGCCAGATCACTTCAGTCTCATAAGTCACATTTTTTTGAGAGTGCTGCGTAATTAATTTGTTGAGTCTGAGCTGATTAATTTGGATAATCACAGCCTGGGTTTTCTCTCGTTGTTTTGGGGTCAGAAAATGACTGGCCAGTACAGAGGGATAATACAGACAGCTTAATAACTTAATAATAATAGGTTGTTGTTTAGCAAAGTGTAATGCTTTGCTAAGTGCAGGTTGATCTTGTTTATCAGGGTCAATATCAACCAGAATTTTTTTTATGGTTTGCATTTTTATGCCTTAATGCTAGTTATACGTTTGGTTTTAGGGTCAATATATCGCAGCTCATATTCGCTAAAACATGCTCCGCTGTATTACCGATGAATGCCCCTGATAAACCGGTTCTGCCAACCGTGCCTAAAATAAGCAATTGTGCATCAATTTTCTTTGCAATTTTAGGTATGGCGATGTCCGCTCGGCCCTCTAACACGTGGTAGGGGCACGTAAACAAATCATGTTCTTTAAGCAAGGTTTCCATTTTGTTTTTATGAACTTTAGTGGTCTCAACTTTAATGCTCTCAAAATCGATATTAGACCAACCTACATCCATAGAGGGCGCCATATTGGGCGTCTCAAAGGCGCTGACGCTGTGTAATTGAGTTTTAGTCACATCTGCAAGCATTTTCGAATATTCGAGTATGTTGTGATTGAGTGCGATGTGCTTTTGGTCTAGGACAGTGGGGTCTATGGCTGCCAGTAGCGGTTTGTTCACCCAATTTGAGTTTCTCACGAGCAAAAGAGGGGCTTTGCAATAACGCAGCAAATGTCTATCAACTGGCATGGTAAAAGGATTGATATTAGATGCGTCGGCCGAAATTCGTTTGATGACTAAATCGGGTTCAAGCTCATCAACTATTTCTTCTATAGCTTCATGTAACTCTCTATGCCAAGCGACATTCACACTGCAACTGATACCTTTTTGATCCAAATTTTCGGCAATAGTATCCATATATAAATACCTATCTGCCATATATTGGCTTTTCATTTCTTTACGATGTTCACTGGACAATACATCGGTTAATTCCATGACCGGTTCGTAAATTGAGTTAAATAAATGGATATGAACGTTATCAAATTCGGCAAATTTTAGTGCCCGCTCTAAGGCTGGGTGTTCAGTATGTCGGCCACTTATCACCACTAATATTCGTTTAGGTGTTTTCATTGTTACCCTCCCAAGAATTTAACTTCTTGAATTATAATCAGCACTAATCTGAGTCCCTTGATACATAAAGATACCCGTGTCACAACATTCTATATTGGCCATAATGTGTGTAAGTAATTGGTTTAACCTCATACTTAGGTTGCAAAAATGCGACTAAATCAATCAGTTCCTGCACTGTCATAACGTCATTAAATAACCGCATCTTTGAACTCCCATCATCATTAATGAGTTTTTCTTCAATAGACTTGTTTCTGGGTGCAAATTTATGGGAAGGGTTAATGACAGACGTCACTAACTGAGCGTAGGTTTTGATTATAGCGGAGGTGCCACCTAATGGGACTAGCGTATCAAACTCTTTGATTAGCGATTCATCTTCATAGCCTTTTAAAGCATGGCAAGCCTGACATTTATATTGCATAAACACCTTTTCACCCTTTGCGATATCTCCTTCTGGTAAACTAAAGCCTTTAGGGGAATCAGGGCCATAACTACAAGAAGCCATAACAAAAAGTAAAATAATTGAGGTAAACAAAATTAACGTTTTCATGTTGATGCCTTATCTTTTTTGCTATTAGACTAGGCATTAACATAAGGGAAAAGTCAGGTGAAGTGGATAAGGGGTCGTGTTGTTTATTGATAGGGATCAAAATTGTTGATAAAAGCCATAAACACCAATGTCTTAATGCTTGCCATCAGTGAGACCGGTTTGCTGACAATCAAATAAAAAATAGATAGCAACCACTAAGCGTACTTTTAAGTATATTCGTTTGCAATTTTTTGAGCTAATCGGTTTTTGGTTTAGCTTGAGTATCAGCCTTTTCTTCAGCGTATTTAACTCTAATTTTGTTAGCACCTAACATACTGTCATTAAGATTTTTTACGGCGACCTTTGCTTCGCCAGCTTTAGGCATTTCTATAAATCCAAATCCTTTAGATAAACCATTAGATTTTTCTTTGACTATATCGCTAGATTGCACTTTACCATGTGCTTCAAAAGCAGTTTTTAGTTCTTGCTCAGTGGTTTCTCTATCAAGATTTCGGATTAATATTTTCATTTAGCTTGTCACTTATGGGTAATAATTATTATTAGAACACGATGATAACAGCTAAATGTTCACCAAACGATCTGATTTAAAAAACTGATTACCTCATGTGGAATAACAATATGCTATCAATACGTATGCAACCTAGTGTTAGCCAACTGTACTTAGGGGTAGGATTTAGCGAGCGTTATCGATGGAATTATTTAAATATTTTAAACAAATTTAGCAAAGTGGGATAACAATATTTTGTCTATTGTTATCTGGGTAACTGATATTGCATGTTAATCTGTGCTTAAAAAAGAACCATCAACATTAACAGATGCACAGTTTAATGGTTCACCAGCCAAATGGGCCGGTCATGCATATTTTCTAATCCCACTTCATTTCAATGATCGGCACGAAAATGTTAAAGTGGATTATGGCGTTAAGCCTCGTGATAGTTATGTCTTTGTAAATGTACCAGAGTAATATTTACAACTTGGCATTCAACAACATCTAGTATTTTTTTTGTATTAAAGTCAAATTTAAAGGTGCCAGACTCTTAGTATATATTCTGAGATATTGCACTTTATGTGTTAGAAAAAGGCTTAGATGGGTTTTGCTATCAAATTTAAGAAAATCATTAAAATACTGGGCAACGTATGTTGCATTATTTTGAAGGTTACGCAGACCAGCGCATAATCAATCTTGCTATTGAGTTAACTGCTGCAACGCTTGGCAGATTAAAATTAACTACAAGGGATATTTAGGCGTGGATTTATTAATTGGGACACAGATAAACCTGATAGTTGAGTTAGAATTAGGCGAAATGGCGTTAAGTGAAGTGCTGATGCAATCTGTGGTGATGCAGTTATGAGTAAGAAGCTAATTATAAGAAGCATATTATTAATCTTCGCTTTGTTTTTGTGCGCTTGCGGTGAGCCGGAAAAAACCTCCACCTCGACTGGCAATGTTCAAGTGTTGCCTTACCAATTTATCATGCCAGAACTAGATAGACAGCGCATTATTCGATTGTATTTACCACCCAGTTATCAAGATTCAGACAAACGTTACCCTGTCATTTATATGCATGATGGGCAAAACTTATTTGATGATATGACTGCACTGGCAGGGGAGTGGGGAGTAGATGAGTCACTCAACCAACTTGCTGCAAAAATGGGATTTGAGGTAATAGTTATAGGAATTGATAATGCTGCAAAATTCCGTATGACTGAACTTTCACCATGGGAAAATAAACGTTTTGGCGAAGCACAAGGTAAGCAATATATGAACTTTATTGTAGAAGTCGTTAAACCTTATATAGACACCAATTTTCGTACTAAAGCAGACCGGTTACACACTGCTATTATGGGTAGCTCTATGGGCGGATTGATCTCACACTACGGGGTTCATGCTTATCCAGAAGTTTTCAGTAAAGCGGGTATCTTCTCGCCATCTTATTGGTATTCGCAAGATGTGTTTGCTTTCACTCAATTTCAAAAAGTCCGATTGGATGCTCGTTTATACGTAATGTATGGCGACAATGAAGGGAATGGCATGATAGCTGATACCCATAAAATGCAGCGGCAACTCAGACATCAAGGTCATCCTCGGCAAAATACCCTGTTTAAACGTGTGCCTAATGGCGAACACAACGAACAACTCTGGCGCACAGAATTTACTGAAGCCGTTCAATGGTTATTTCAACAAGAGCCTGCCTTCTAAATTATCAACCCAAAATAACAAACAATGCTCTTCTTTTACTGTTGCTGATAAGCAATACTCAATCAAATTGAATAGGCGAATATCACTTTTAATACTCAGTGAGTCTAAGCTTTGAATACGCCTATTTTTTGAATGATTAAGGTTAAGGATTACCTAAGTCTTGAGCACTTTCTTGGATCATATGTATATCCCGTTGCGGGAATGGAATAGTCAAACCTGCGTCTTCAACTGCAGCCTTAAGTGCTGGACGTATATCAAAGAATAAATCCCAATAGTCATCGGTTTTTGCGAAAGCTCTGACTAAAAAGTCAACTGAGCTGGTACCTAAATCAACTACAGCGACTACATTGCCTTCGTCTTGTAATACTCTTGAGTCCGCTTTTAAGAGCGCTTCCATTGCTGCCTTGTCTTTTGCGATATCATCAGAGTAAGAAATACCAATGGATATCTCAACCGCCCTGACATCACTTGCTGTGTAATTAATGATGTTGCCATTTGCTAAAGGGCCATTGGGGACTATGATAATGCGTTTGTCGAAGGTCATAAAGGTAGTGACGAAAATACCAATGTCCGTAACTACACCTTCTAAACCTTGTGCTCCTAAGTAGTCGCCTACTTTGAATGGCCGGAATATTAAGATCATCACAGCACCCGCAAAATTTGACAGACTGCCCTGAAAAGCAAGCCCCACGGCCAAACCTGCGGCACCTAAAATAGCGATAAACGATGTAGTTTGAATACCGATCATCGATGCGACGCTGATCACCAATAATAATTTTAGTACCACTTCAAAAATATTGGTTAGAAATTTTGCTAAGGTTTCGTCTGGTAAACCTTTCACTGCACTACGTCTAACACCATTACTCAATTTACCTATTACCCACAAGCCAACCACCAGTAAGACTATCGCAAGTATGAATTGGGTGGAGTATTCTGTGCCTAAAGTAATTGCTTTGTCATAGAAGGTTTGTAATTGCGTTTCAACGGAGTCCATAGTGTTCCCTTAAAGGTGTGGATTAATTCTTATAAACTGTGGTTCGAATATTGGTATTGGACAAATATATTTTTGTTTTTTTTTAATGTAGATATGTATTAAGAAAGAATTCTGACTAATTATCAGATGATTAGATGTAAAAAGGGCTAGCTATAAGTAGTCAGCCCATTTAAATATTATAGAGTTAAGGTGTTTAAGCCTTTCATTAATTGCTCTTTGATTTTTTGACCCTTATCTGTATGTAAGTATGCTTTGGCACCATTTACAACTTGCATGATCATTTCTGGGCTTAACCCTAATGCTTCGAATTGCTTTTTTAAGTCGTTGACTGCTTTTAACGAAGTATTGTAATTGGCTGCTTTGTCCATCAATCCGCCTAATCCACCTTCAGGCGTCATACCGCTGATATCTGGTACTGCACCCAATAAGGAGTCGAGGCCAGGAAGTGAATCACTTAAACCGCTGAATTGTTCAGCAGAGATGTTTTCTTTAGCATAATTAAAGACAGACGCTAAACTGCCTTTTGCTTGAGATTCATCGATGCCGACAGATTCGCTGACCGAGCTAATCATATCTGTTATGTTTGGTATGGCAGGTGTTTCTGCTTGGATACCAAACATACTCTTAATAGAATCGAGCCAACCTTCGGCGTGACTTGGTGGTGAAAAGGCAAAGGCGGATACAACGATAAGTAAATAAGAGAGTTTCATCATTAATTTTCAACTTAGTAAGTGAATAACTTCAATAATAATAAACCCAAATACATGATCACGTTAATAGATTTTAAAGAAAGACCAAAATCTTAGTATCTCGACTGACTAAATGATCATCATTTTATCGCCGACTTTTATCCTTCCATCGGCAATGACGCGACAACAAACACCGCCGCGCCAATCAGGTACGAGGGCTTGGGTTAACCCTTGATGTTGGGCATCCATTTTTGGGCAAGGGTCAGTCTCACCAGTGACGTACAAAATACATTGACCAATCTTGATTTGTTGACCGACCATAGTTGCATCAAAACTAACGCCGTCGACCAATAAATTAGCTCGCCTGACTGTCCATGGAAGTGTGGTAGCTACTTCATCACAAGCAAGTTTCCACTGTTCAATACTCATTACCGTCACCTGACGTTTGCCTGGCTTACCTCTAAAGTCACCATCTATGCCCGCCACTTTGCTTACCATAGTCTCTACCTTCCTTTGCATCGGGGCTCTAGATTTAGGGCGAAATGCGATATCCAATAACTGCATACTGTTTCCTATTTAAAGGTTAATGGGCTGGAATGGTCTTTTTTGAATATACCTGAGCCGTAGCCCTAAGGTTACCGCTGCGGTACTTAAACCACATATAAAGCCTATCCAAAAACCTGCGGCAGCCATTTTAGGCACTATCCAATCAGTTAACCCCAACACACACCCGATTGTCATACCGACTACCCAATAAGATATAAAGCTTAAATAGAACATAGCTGTTGTGTCTTTGTAACCGCGCAGCGCAGTGCCTGATATAACTTGAATTGCGTCTGAAAATTGAAACATAGCAGCCAACAATAAAAGACCTGATGCCAACTCAATCACAGGTGGGTCAATACTGTATAACTTAGCGATAAACTCACGGCCAATAACAGTTAGGCAGGCGGTGAAAACAGCAATGCTGATACCCAAAAAGAAAGCACATTTTGTCGCGATTTTTGCCTGTTGAGGATCTTGCTCACCAAGTAAATGCCCAATACGAATACTGGTTGCCATTCCAATACTTAGGGGGATCATAAACATCAATGCAGAAAAATTGAGTGCCACTTGATGGGATGCCACCGCAATGGCACCAAAAGGCGCAAGTAAAATGGCCACTGCTGCAAATAAGGTGACTTCAAATAGTATGGTCATAGCGATGGGTAATCCCAATTTCATACATTCCATCATGTTTTGATAATGTGGGCGATATAGCTTGGTATACAAGTCATACTTTGCCAACTTTTTGGACTTGAGTGTGTATAACCAAGTAGCAATAAACATGGCCACAAACACTAAGGCTGTGGCCACACCACAACCGGCACCGCCCATTTCTGGGAGGCCAAACTTTCCATAAATTAATACATAGTTAGCCGGTATATTGACCAATAAACCAATACCCATAATGAGCATGCTAGGTTTAGTAATAGACAATCCTTCGCAGTAATTTCTGAGTACTTGATACAAAGCAAAGGCAGGCATCGAGTACAAAATATAATGAATGTAGTCAATGGTAATACGCCGTAAATCCTCATCCATTTGGATGTATTGCATCAAAGGTTCAAATACAAAACCAAATAACACGGCAAGAATAGAAAAAGCCAAGGCTAGCCACACCATTTGATGAGTATAGTTAGCCACTTTATCAAACTGTTTTGAGCCATTAAAACGAGAGATGATGGCTGGCAGTGCAAGGGTGATACCCTGAATAAACACGATTATCGGCAGAGTAAAACCAAACCCTATTGCCACCGCTGCCATATCGGTTGCTGAATAACGGCCTGCCATAATTGTATCTGACACCCCCATCAAGGTCTGGGTGATTTGCGCGACCAGCAAAGGCCACGCTAGATGACAAATTGTTCTTAATTCTTTCTTAAATGCCACAAATCTTACTTCTTATTGTTGTTGAAAACGAAAGTTTTTCTAATTACAGAGAATACTGTGTGCCGCGCGCAATAGTTACGGAAGAAAGAGAACAGAGCGTTTAATTTTTTATTATTTTATGTGAAGAAATATGCTCTTAGTTTGTTCGTCTATCTTGTCTAGTGGCAACTGGCTCAAAACGGCTGTATGTTAACTGCCTCACCTTCTTGAACGTCTCCTGTATCTTGTTCTAGTATCATATAACAATTGGCATGGGCGATGGAACTCATGATACCGGAACCTTGTTTGCCATTGGGCTTCACCAAAAGTTCACCTTGTTCGTCACGGTAGAATAACCCCCTTTGATAATCGGTTCGTCCCGGGCGTTTACGAATAAGACTGGCGGCTTTGGCAACAAAATGTGGTGCAGGTAAATATGTTTGACCACTTAATTTTTGTAATACCGGTTTAACTAGCTGCTCAAATGTCACATAAGACGACACAGGGTTACCGGGCAACCCGCAAAAGAAAGCGTTACCCAATTGTCCAAAAGCAAAAGGTTTGCCAGGTTTAATCGCCACCTTCCAAAAATTAATAGAGCCCAGCTCATCCAAAATTTCTTTTACGAAATCGGCATCACCAACCGATACCCCACCGCAAGACAACACTAAATCACAATGATTACCCGCTTTTTCAAAAGCGGCTTTGAGGTCGTCTTTGTCATCTTTGACAATGCCAAGATCAAACAGAACAACGGGAAATGTTGTGAGTAATGCGCTAAGTGCATAACGATTACTCTCGAAGATAGCGCCATCGGTAAGAGGGTGACCAGGGTGCGTTAATTCATCACCCGTAGCAATTAGACCTACTTTGATATGACGAATGACTGATATTTCAGCTATACCCACAGAAGCAATTAATGCTAAATAGGCTGGGGTGAGCTTAGTGCCTTTGGTTACCACAACGCTGCCTTGCTGAATATCCTCTCCCGCTTTTCGAACGCTGTTACCCCATTTAGGTATTTGTTTGAAAATAACTAAACCGTCTTGAGTTTCTGTGTTTTCTTGCATTACCACAGAATCAGCCCCTTGCGGGATAACGGCACCTGTCATGATCCTGATACATTGGCCAGCTAACACTTTATGTTTAAAAGGTGCACCAGCCAAAGCTGTGCCCACTAATTGTAGTGGGTTGTTACCTATCAGATCCTCGCAGCGCATAGCATAACCATCCATGGCTGAATTATCATTGGGTGGCACATTAATGTTGGACACCACATTCATGGCTAACACTCTGCCCAATGCATTTTCCAATTCTATTTGCTCACTTTCTAAAACTGGAATAACTTGGTTTAGCATAGTGGAAATCGCAGATTGAATAGGTAAGAGTCCGGGGCTATCGCAGGTTTCGATCATAGGTTTCGTTATTGTCAGTATTGTCAAATCAATAGGTGATTATCGCAAAAAAAACGATAGAGGGTGAGCAAATTTAAAAAGACAGGTATAAATGTCCAGTATTTTGATTACCGTTTAAATTTTTTAGATTTTGTAGCCTTTAGCTTTGAGTTTTGCTAATACACTATTAGGCCCTGAAAGATGCAATGCGCCAACCAATATAAATTCTGTGGGGTGGTAATCGAGCATGTTCACAATCTTAGGTAACCAATTGTTGTTGGGTGTTACCAGCAAGTTTTGATAAATAATGGGGTAGTCAGCTTTAAAAGGTGTGATGCCTACATCGGCCATATCTTGCATATCACCTGTAAGCCAAGTCGAATGTAACTTCGCAAACATCTCCGGCATTTTTTTTATATCTTTTAAGGTGTATTGAATCATGGCATTAGGATCGTCACTGCTAAATTTAGCGATAAACGCCAGTTGTTCATCAGGTGTTTCTAGCCAGCCATGTTCGATAAACCCAAAGGTTAGCCAATATTAATTAAAAGTTGATTCGACTGCTAGGGCTTCAGCTCATTTTTATAGGGTGAAAGTAATGAACTGGTTGTATCCAAATCATTAACAATATGCTTATCCACCGACTTGTTATCATCTTTATCCATAACAACCACAACGTGATTGTTTGAATGTATATCAATGCCGGAGTAATATGACATCTCAGCCTCCTAGTTTAATTTCCACTTATGCTGTAAGTATTTTAACCAAACTAAAACAGGAGGCTGGCTAGAGGATTAACAGCTCCAAATTAAAGGCTAAAATTAATTGAAACTCATCAACTAAGTCATTATGCCAAGAGACTCGGTGGTGGATGTGCCGGAACACGTTATTCAACGAATTAACAACCGGCAAGTGATCTTTGTTGATGATGGTGCTATGAAAACCTGTATCACATGGTTGAAGGAGTATACCGATAAATTCTATTTTGCTATTCATGCTAGAGTTTTAATGACTAACCCCGTTCACATTCTGTGTTCGCCAGATCGTCAATTCTCGGTTTCGAAAACGATATTGGGACCTAGTCTGTAATACGTTCAGTACTTTAACCGTCGTTATAATCGTTTGGGTACCTTGTAGGAAGGACTATTTAGGTCATGCTTAGTGCAACCAGAAACCTACATAATCGAGCTGTAACGTTATATTGAAATGAATCCCTGTCTGGGCTAGTAAAGTTCAGGACCCAGCGGATTATTCCTAGTCCAGTTATCAATGTAATGCATTAGGCAAAACACAGGAGATATTATTTTACCAAGCTTTGTTTAATTATTATGTTGTAAGTAAAATTTTGGAGATTATCAGACAAGCGAATATTAAGGGGGTGGTATTAGGTCATAAATAGTGTTATGTAAGAAGATATATAATATTTAAGAATATAAAAAAGAGTTAAGGCTCTAGGATGTAGAAAACCAATTGGGAAAAGCTGGTTAATTAGCTTTATTTGACACTAACCTATTTAATTTTTTAGTACTATGATTATAAAAAATATACCCATCAAAAAAATACTCAGTTTATTATTTATAAATATTGTTATCGCAGCTTGTGGCAGCGAAAACAATAATAATGACCAACTTGTTAACATTCCTACTGCAGAGCTTACTGCATCTGAAATATTGAAAAAAACGATTGTTGAAGAGTCGTCAGGTTTAGGCTTGAGTGCTTTTATCCTTCCAGATAGCGACGATTTTGATAATATTCCTCAAGATATGAGTAATCCACTTACTGCAGAAAAAATAGCTCTTGGTCAAATGCTTTATCATGAAACAGCTTTGGCAACTGAAGGAGTAAATGAGAGCCGTTCTGGTACCTGGTCTTGTGCAAGTTGCCATCATGCAGCATCAGGGTTTAAAGCGGGTATCCCTCAAGGTATAGGTGAAGGTGGAGAGGGTTTTGGGTTAACAGGAGAAGGTCGCGTCTTTGCAGACGGTTTTGATAAATCGTCTGAAGACCCAAAATTTATTCCAGATGTTCAGCCATTAACGTCCCCAGCAGTTCTCAATGTGGCGTTCCAAGATGTTATGTTATGGAATGGTCAATTTGGGAATGCTCTTGATGGTATTGTTAATGCCGCTATTGCTGTTGAAATACTTTCTACCCAAGGTACCCCAAAAGCAGTCAATACACGTCAATTATCAGGTGTCGAGAGCCAAGCTATTGCCGGCACAGGTGTGCACAGATTAAAAACCAGTGATGACTCTATCGTTCAAACCAATCCTGAATATATAGCCCTATTTGAAGCCGCTTTTCCTCAAGGAACCGATGATGCGACAGTAGATGCCGGTAAAGCTATCGCAGCGTTTGAGCGTACAATTTTAGCAAATCAATCACCTTTTCAGATGTATTTAAAAGGTGATGAAGAAAAAATGAATTTAGAAGAAATTAAGGGTGCTACACTTTTCTTTGGTAAAGCAGGTTGCGTTGGATGCCATAAAGGTCCGGGACTCAGCTCAGATGTTAGAGCAACCGAGGAAGAGATGTTTTTCTCGGTTGGCTTTGCCGATTTTGATCCTAACAACCCACAAATAACGGGTACAGTGGCTGAT
>Ga0209119_1000418_pt1 | contig 43205 bp, 60 predicted proteins | sample COG_03_FD_184747 | JGI IMG/M metagenome (GOLD analysis project Ga0209119, IMG submission 184747) | Pelagic Microbial community sample from North Sea - COGITO 998_met_03 (SPAdes) (version 2) | ecosystem: Environmental > Aquatic > Marine > Neritic zone/Coastal water | place: Helgoland, sampling...
CCTTCAGGGAGAAGAGAAGTTGATTGATGTACCAAAGGAAGCCCTGTTGGGCTAGACCACATTGTTATATGGACTGCATATTTCTAGCGCAGAACGCTGTAGAAGTTTTGTTGTCTTCTACTTTTACTACCGAGTACCCAACCATTGGGCTAGTTATTAAACTGTAACCTTTCATCTTACCTATGCGTAATAGTTCGTATCTACAGTTATCAAGGGAATTGTAGCTAGATACAATTATAGGGACTTGGGGTTCAGAATTAGATAACATTGTTGCCAATATTATTGACCACATCTACTTATTCTTCTTTGGTTTCTTAGTAGGTTTTGATGGGGGACGACCTTTCGTAGTCCCATACGTGCCTTTGCCTTGAGGCATAGTTATTCTCCTTAATTAGACAATCGCTGCCCTTGCTGCTGCTCTAGCTGTAGTCACATCGGCTGGCACTGCTACACCTGTCTCAGCATGGCGTGTGATGTACCAATCGGTTGATGCTAAGTATGCTTGGCTGGTTGCGTTTAGTTCTGCTTGAGTGTTGGCTGCTATCTCTGCATCAGTGTACTGAGCATCAGGAGTATTACCCTCTGCTATCCATGCCACCACCTTGACGTAATCAGCATTGTCTAAACTAGGAGGGACAATCATGTTTCCATTAACTCTGAAACAATCTCCTTCTATTTTTACTGTTTGTATTTCCATATCTATAACTCCGCACTAACAGCAATATGTGCTGATGAAGAACTACATGACATTTGCCATGCTGAATGTTCCGTTACATTTGAGATACTTGTCATGTATGCGCTAATCCTTCCCAAGTTCTGTTGAGCAGAAGTCATACCTAGAGTGCTAGTGGCTCTTGTTGCGCTATGGGTTTTTGCTTGATATTGAGAAGAAACAACTTCTAACGTAAAAGCTCCTCGTTTTTCTACCTTAAAATCATAGAACCAATTTATTTGGTCATATTTAGCACCTTGTCCTATACCAAAGAATTGATTAGAATTACTTGCACCGCTTGCAATGACTTCATAATACCTCTGACACAACGCTAACTCTTCCCCGTAGCTCCGATGCTCAAAGTCAGTGGCTGCTGAGCCTAGTTCAATTTGAACATTAGTAAACTCTATGTAATCACCCGTTGAAGTTGTTACTGCTGCTGCTGTTGCGCTCAAGGTTGCCATGTATAATGTTAAGCCTGTAGTCCCTGCCATTACAGTACCCGTTGAAGATAGATATTCCCATGCTCCACCTCCAGTGTGTGCTTGGGTTGCAATAGCTGTGTTAGTTCCTGAGCCTACGTCCCATAAAAGAATACGCGCATCATCTGAGTTTGATTTTACCCACGCAGATACAGTTAATGTTCTGCCAATAAAAGTTTCAGGAAACTCAAGGATTTGCCTACCGCCTATCCAAGAACCAGCATGACCTGTAGTGACTATGTATTTTTGTGTTTTACAAACAGCACCATTTACAGTATCGGATGAATGAGTAATAGTCCCATCTATACTTCCACCGCTTTTACCAGCAATCCACCTGTCTAACAAATATGAATTATGTACAAAGTCTAGTGCGCTGGTGTAAGTCCCACGTTGGCTTATTCGGTTATCTCCATTAATAATAAGGTTCTTACGACCAGCCCTAGCTGCGGTGTCCTTTGCCGTGACTTCTGCTTGAGTAAACGTGACTTTATCAGCCGCTACTCTTGTTGCACTTTTTGTCATCGTCTATTCTCCTGCGCTTTTAAACTTAGCTTTGCGCTTCTTCCTAAGTAGCTCATCCTGCGATCTCCATGAGGGTTAATGTGCAAGAAGTAGCCCATAATGAAGACTCATGCCCTCGCCCTATATACGTTATATTATTGCTGCCATTCGCATAAAATTGGATTTGATAAGTAGTTGCGCTTGTCGTTGATGGGGAGTCTATATGCGATGTACTCATAGTTTTACCACCATAGGTATTGAGCATCCATGAGATTCCTGATGTGTTGTATTGTGCTGCTGCTCCTTGACTACCTACGCCTATAACAGTAGAACCTCTCTTTAGCCTTATAGCAGTTAAATAACCACCAGCACCTACACTGCCATACACATTGGCTTGTATAAGTATTTTGCTTGAAGTTGAAGTAGGAGTAATTGTTAATACAAGGGCTGATATGTCATGCCAGCCAGCAGCTATTGCTGCGACTGTAGGAGTAGTCATTGTTACACCCTTAACTTGCAACACTGACCCTGCTGGTAACTTAGCATCCGTAATAGCATCATCGGTTATCTTATTGACACCTGTAGAGCCGCTTATCGTTGTAGTCATAACTTACCCCTTTGGGTTAGCGGTTTTCACGGCTGTACGCAATGCTTGTAGATCAGTCAAGGTATCACCCCCATCTAAGAGAGCATGGATACACTCTTGCAGGTTTGGGTACGCTGCTTGGCGACTACGGGCATACGCTGCTGCATCGTACTGGCTTTGCAATTCAACAATCTTAGCTGCGATAGCTGATTCAGTTGGTTGAGTTTGTACTTCGTCAAGCCATTCTAATTCATCTCCACGGAGTACCCATTGGGCGTTTGGAGTTAGGGCTTGAAGTGCTGCTACTTTATCGGTCATGTGATGTTATCCTTTAAAAATTGTTGTGTGGTCTAGTACCTAAACTACCCTGCGATTTCTTGAATCATAAAAGAACCAGTATTCCCGCTCTGATAGTTGTAAACTACACCCCCATTATAAGCTGACCCACTTACAGTAAACGTGTGTGAACCTGCGGATAGGGCGTTAGTCAATTTGATTTTATTAATAGATGGCCTGAAACTGGCTCCGTAAAAGTAATGGTTAGTGCCGTTATCAACGTCTGTTCCATCTACTCTAAAGTAAATATTAGCGTTGGAAGTGGTTCCTGACCCATCAATCTGCCCTGACTCAAACCACATCATAACTTTAGAATTTGCTCTAACTGTCATTGTAATTGTCATTAAATCTGTTCTAGCATTTGCACTAACTGCTATTGCGCTACTTGACGTATAACCAGTGCTTGCTACTTGCAATACTGAGCCACTGGGCATACTCGCACTCGTCATGCCAGACAACTGGTTAGTCAGTGCAATCGTGCCAGAGCCGCTTACTGTTTCAAGGACATCGGTTTTTAATTTACTTGTCATCCTTGTATCTCCATAAGTGTTATTGTTGCAGTAGGTTGTATTGAGGAATTACCCACATAGTTCCATCTTACATAGTTTGACGTACCTGAAATTAATAAATGCGCTTTATATGTTGTAGCAGACGTAGTGGAAGGAGCGTCCAGATAAGATATTAACCAAGTTATGGGAACCCAAGTTGAATTAACAGTGTACTGCCAATTAGCGGCAACATCCGTACTGCCTCTGACTAACTTAACGCCAGAATAATTGCAATTCATAACAATGCCCGAACATGCTATAGTAACCATGATTTTACTTGAGGTACTAATAGGGGTGATTGAGGCACTTAGGCCCGTATCCGTCCAAGAAGCAGAGGCAGAACTTACTGCTACATTCTGCACTCCTTGAACAACTTGCAACACCGAGCCACTGGGCATTTTTGCATGAGGAATAGTAGGCAATACAAGAGTGCCTTGACTGTTCAAATCAAGTGTCTTACCACTGGCAATCTTAATCACCTCACCGCTAGGGTGGGAGAGTTCTTTTATAGATAAAGTGGACATTAAATTATGCTCCATGTTCCATTTACAGTGACAGTGTTGCCATTCGCAATCGTGATGGGGCCAGCAGAAAATGCGTTTTGGCTGGCTCCTACGACTATGTTTTCACTGATGGTGTTTGAGTTGTATCTCAGAACGCTGTTAGTACCTAAACTAGGCCCACCCTCGCTCGCACCAATCGCTTTATAACGTGCGTCAGCTTGTGCCTGTGTATAGGTGTTAGCTACGACAAAGCTTTGGAAAGCAACTATGCGTACAATCGTACCGACCACAGCACCATCGTCTAGGACAACAGTCGTTCCGTTAGTGGCTACATAGTCAGCTTTAGGAATATCCAAGCCGCCATAGGTAACGTGAATGTTATTAGCCGTATAGCTTAGAGTCTGACCATTAACATCTGCACCTGAGAAGCTTGTCTGCCCTGCGGTAGCGATATACTCGTATGAATAAAGCGACACGTTGCCAGATGAACTAGCTGCAATCCAGTTAGCCCCGTCATACACTTGCATACCTGTGCCAGTGAGGAAATAGAGGTTGCCAGCTACAAGAGCGTCACCATCATTATTAGTTGATGGTTCAGATGCTTTAGCACCAAGATATTTATCGTCAAACGAGTCAAAGCTTGCTGCTGCTGCTGCGGCAGAGTTGGCAGATGCGGTGGCACTTGCTGCTGACTCAGATGCTTTAGTGGTTGCTATAGTTTTCTGAGCAGTCGCCAGAGTAACTTGTGCTGCACCATTAGTTGTCGCCAAGCCAGCTTGAGTAGTCGCAAGAGCAACCTGCGCTGCTCCATTGGTTGTGGCTAAAGCAGCTTGAGTAGTCGCAGTTGCAGCACTAGCAGTTGCGCTAGTTGCGCTTGAAGCACTAGATACCTTACTGGCTTCTGAAGCTGTTGCAGATGCACTAGCCTCTGAAGCTTTTGTGGTTGCTATAGTTTTCTGAGCAGTCGCAAGGGTTACTTGTGCAGCACCGTTAGTAGTTGCTAGTCCAGCTTGCGTTGTAGCGAGGGCAACTTGTGCTGCGCCATTTGTAGTTGCTAAAGAAGCTTGGGTAGTTGCGGTTGCAGCACTTGCAGCACCAGCAGTTGCACTAGCAGCAGAAGCAACTTTACTAGCCTCTGACGCTGTTGCAGATGCGCTAGATTCAGATGCTTTAGTTGTACTAATAGCTGCTTGTGCGGTTGCTTGACTAAGCTGTGAAGTAGAAGCGGTTTCTGCCCAAGTCTTAGTCACAGCGTCTTGTGCTGATACAGGGTCAGCTACGTTCTTAATAACTCGACTTTGAGCATCAAACTTACCATCTGCTGTTTTAAAGATGGATGATGCCGCAGTGTCTATAGCTTCTTGAGCCGCCTGAAAGACCTGAATGTTTGAATTATCTAAGTCACTTTCAGTCAGGATAGCACCGTTACTAAAGTCTACTGCGCGTGTAGTAATAGGTGTAGTACGTGCAATACGGACAACAACACCACTAGCAGGTGCAGTAGATAGAGTAATGGTACTAGAAGATGCAAAAGTAAATGAAGTAGACACACCGTTAACAAAAACGGCAACGTCTGCTTGTGCTGTGTATGCAAACGGGATGGAAAAAGTTGTTGTACTCCCATTCGCAGTGTATTCAATATAGCTAAAAGCCATTGTGGTTAATCTCCTAATTCATTGGCTAATTCGTTTAACCCTGTTTGTAAATATGCTTGCGAAAGGAAAGGCAACATACTAAACACAGACCTCCATTGAGATTCCGTGAGTTCTCCATTGTCGAACATAGAGGTAAGAACACGTCCTACACCGTCTATGTAACCAGCTACAGGATTACTTATAATGCTAGAGCCAAAGCCTCTGTTAACTTTGTCAGGGATTTGTAGAACCATGCCTAAAGTACCAAAGGCACCTGTGTAACCTATGGCGTTCATTACAAGGGATTCAGGCGATAAGTTATCTTTAAGATACTGCTTTTCATCTGATCTACCAGAAGCAGCTACATGAGTACGCGCTGTTGTGACTAAACTAGCCATTAGAATCTGCCCCATAATTACTGAACTGGTTTCTGCTCCCATACCTTGAACCATGCGTCTATTCATTCGTGCATATTGTTGTTCCTGCGCGCCTGTAACAAAACCCATAAACTGAAGACCTGTAGAACCTAACTGTCCACGCATAAATTGGTTACTTGAGCCTACATCTGTTTCCTGTACGTTATTACGAGTTTCAATAGCTATGTGGTTTGTAAAGACCTCACTGGCATCTCTATCGTCCCATTTATCAAAACCCATAGAGCGTTCACCGTCACCATGCTTTTTAATTTGAGCCTGAATACGGTTATACATTTCAGGGGTTACGCCTGTGTCTCTAAGGATTGTCTTGTGGATAGTCCCTTCAACCCATAACTTACGCATCATGGCTGCATTAAGACGTTGGAAGAAATCAGTGATTGGCGTTAGAAGGGATAAGTTACCTTGTATCTGCCTAGCTTTCTGCCAGAAAGGTGTCATGTACTCTGCCATGCCTCCTATTTCATCCATGCGTGTTGAACCTGCTCCTGTAAAACCACCTGCTCCTGTACCAGCAGCGTCATTAATAGCTTGCATATCAGAGTTAGAACCTTGACCGTTACGGGCTTTTCTTAACCAATCGCGGTGTTCTGGTATAACTTTGAATAGAGTTTTAAAGCCTAAGTAGCCTGTTAGGTTGGCACTCTCAATAATACTCATAGCACCAAACCAATCAGAGAAAGCTAGGTAAGCCAAATCTCGTGAGTTTTGAAGTGTCTGATACTTACCTTTATTAATACCAAAGGCTTTAGAGTTCATTAATTCTGAGCCTTTTAAGGCTTCTAAAAGGTTTCTTAAATGCTCTATTTCATTTGAAGTTTGCTTGGGGTCTAGGTTGTTGCGTAGGGCATAATCTTCGATCTTTAATATTGCACCTTCAAAATCTGGCATACCTTCACCACCAATCCCATTACGAGCAAGTCCTATATGTCTGCCTGATTTATGGGAATAGGACTGAACAATATCAGTCATGTTGTTGTTCAAGAGGTCACTTACGGTCATCGTTAGATTACCTGCGGTAAACTCAGTTTCGTAGTCCATATCCAAACGCTTACGCATATTCACGTCAGGGGATTTCTTAGGGTTAGTGCTGTTCTTTGTAATTGTTGCCGACATACCCGCGTCAATCTCCGCTTCTGTCATTCCACTTTTAACAAGAAACGCCCTCATTTCGCTCATATCTTCAAACAATTCTTCTAGGTTAGAGCCTCTAATACCTGTGTCTAAAGAAGCTACACTTCTTGAGAACAGACTGCCTATGCGAGTAGAGAAAGCTAAGTCCCACCCATTACGGGCTGATATAGATTGACCTAGAATCTTAGCCACACTGTCGGCATCGTATTCGTCTATAGTTGCTCTTAGCTTTGCAGAGTCCCAATCAGTAGGCACATAATTGCGGTTGTACTCTACGTCCTTAGCACCCAACACTTTGTAATACTTCTTCTTTTCTAAGAGGTCTTTAAACACCTCACGCGCATTGTCAGCAGCCCGTTGGACTTCCATAGGTGAGTTCTTGTAAACCTCATCACTACGTACAGCCTTAGTCACTAAGATTTCAAAGTCACCTTCAGACTTAATACCTCTTCTGCGTTTATTGTTAACTCTCCACTGGGCAAACTCAGGAACCATGCTATTAGCTAACTTAACTCTTGAGGAACGTGAAAGCTTTGTTTGAATAGCGGAAGTACCTTGTATGTTAGTACCGCCTACATTATCTGCACGATTGTTATGCACCATAATATTCACAAGGTTTTTTACAATCGGGTTTTTAGATGACCGTAAGTAAGCCCCTTGAGAGGTTATGTTATTTATCCAACCTCCGAATATCTTCCCTTGTTCTGCTGGATTCTCATTATCAATTGTGTTCTTAGGTGTAAAGGTATCTTCAGCTTCTAAAGAGTTACGAATAGCAGGTACTTCTTCAGCACCGCCAGCAATCGCAGTGTCAACGGCATACTGCCTACTGTCGTCTGCTGCTTTGCGTACTTTATGACCTATGGTTCCTACTAGCCCACCAAACATAGTAGAAGCTGTTGCATCTACCATAATGTCGTAAGCGTCATAATCAGGAAGAACCTGTGAGGCATAAATACCTGTTAGTGTTCCTTCTGCACCACTTATAGCTGCATATTTACCAGCAGTACCTAAACGACTAGCCCCTTGAGTAGAGGCAGATATTGAGGCCATTAAAGTCTTAATGTTTTTACCTGCTGCGGCTGTAGCTTTCATACCTGACAAAGCAGTACCAGCCATAGGTATGGCATTAAGAGCTAATGTTTCAGGAGTGACTACGGCTGAAGTAATCATTGCAAGGGCAGTTGTAAAAGGAGAATCGTCAAAAGTCTCAGCAATAACCTCACGGTTTTTCATAGTGAGTTTAACCTGCTCCATTCTTTGATCTAATTCAAGTTTAGAACCTGATTGGAATAGGTAATCGTGGTGTCCTTCTGGTACTGTCTTAAAGTAATCAGCAATAATATCTTCTGTAAAACTAAAAGATTCGTCAAACTCCCCATCGTCCACGTCCATGCTGCGGCTTGCCATGCTATAAATACTGGCACCTTCTTGCTGCATAGCCGTGAAAGTATCACCAAAGCCGTATTCAGTTTCTTGGTCTAAGTCCCAAAGCTGAGTCCTAGTGTTGTATTTCTTACCATTAGCCACGGCAGTCTCAGCTTCAGCAGTTAAACTAGGCATTGTTTTGGTAGGCTGTAGGAACAGTTCATTAATGTTTAATTCATCATCTTCCATTTTTATCTACGCCTCCTTTAACGTGCGCTTTTCTGTTTTTTACGGTTGACTTGGCTTTCTTTTTTACGGTTAGCTTTGTTTGTCTTTTCCGTTAGTGTTTGTGTAGCGGATAATCCTACTATTTCGTCAAGGTGGACAAGCTTTGAATAAGGCCCACTAAAAGGCGTTCTTAAGTTTTGTCCTACATATCTAAAAGTGTTGCCACGTCCTGTAGGCTGTAAAGAAAGCTGACCTTCTTCATACCCACCGTTTGCTGCAACCATTCTTGAAATATGTAACTCAGCGTCTTTAGTAAACTCAAGGCGGTCTACATTTAAGTTACCTGTAAACACTAAAAACCCATTAACTAATGAGTGGTCATTTTTTATCTCTTCTGCATAATGCTCTGCTATGTGTTCGGGTTTTAAACCAGAGTGTTTAGCGATTGTGCGTATATACTGCCTAACTGAGCCAGTAAACATATTCCTAAAATCATCGTCACTGACCCCATCAAACCATGAGTCCATTTTGCTAATTACTTCAGCAGTGGCTAGTTCTATCTCGGCAGGGTTAGGTTGAAGACCAGAATCCCTAGAGGTAATAATTGCTTGAAGGGCATCTGTTGGGGTTGGGTATACTTCTTTAAGAATCTGAAACTCTTTAAAGGCTGTGAGGTCTTTGGCATTTGTAATGTACTGACTTATCATGCGAGGGTTGGCAGCGTATATCTTCATAAGCTTGTCCATTCCTTTTGCAGCATGAACTAAGTTACCAGCACCTAATTCTTTAAAGGTTTGTGTAGCTTCTACTTTCCAGCTTGAGTTAACTAAGTTAGCCCTGCTGTATGCACTTACCTCTTGAGTGAAATCACCTCCACTAGCCTCTTTTATCTGCATGGCGGCTTCTCGGTCTAGCTCGGCCCTAGAGAGAGTGTGGCTTCCTTTGGAGTCTGTGTACACAACCTCTTCTTCAGGTTCACCACCAGCAATGATTACTGCAACGGCTCTCGTAGATGCTTGCTGTTTAATAGCAAGGTCGTTTTGAGAAACTAAAGCAGCGTTTTGGGTTTTACCCAGTGACATATACTGATTCTCAGTAAATAAACCTAAGTCATACATAGCAAAGGCGGCTTCGTTATCTTCTGCTGTATAGTTACCTGCTGCGGCTTTATCTTGGTAATTGATTAGATCAAGGGTGGCTGCTTTTTGTCTCTTAGATAAGTCATTAGCATTAGCAACTGAATTAAGAGCAATCATTTTATTAGTAAATGCTGGCCCACCAAACCCAGATTCTAAAGCGTAGTCTCCTATGTAAGTATCACCAAACAATTCTCCACGTCTTTCTTGTTCTGCTAGTAAAGCGTTTTGTATATCAGTGTTAGAGAAACCGTTGTTATCTTTTAGAATTGTCTCCATATCTTTAAGCATGAAGTTCAAAGAGTTTTGGATTTCTTCAGGAGTGCTGCCCTCTAACTCACCCATCTTTAAGTCAACAGTGTCACTAAGTAGACTAGAACCTGCGTTCTTTAAGTCCAACCTTTGCCAACCTTCTGACGAAGCTTTACTAGTGGCGTTCACCATTTGGTCAATAGAATTAGCAAGCTGCTCTTTGTAAACAGGGTCATCTACTTGACTTAGTGTAGCTTCGGCTAGTTCTTTAAATTCAGGAGTCTCTTTAAGCAGTTCTCCAGTTTTCCTAGCATTGACTTCTTGTTCCATTATGGATTTTAAGCCAATGTTAAAACTGTTCTGAGCAGCTTGTTTTTTACTCACTTGAATCATATCAAGCTTGCGTTCTTCTTTGACCTCTACACGCTTTACATTCCCTGTAACGCTATCTAAAGCCTTACTGATCTGGTCGTTACGTGCAGGTCGTACAAAGGTATCAACTACTGAAGCTTGGGGTTGTAGGCGCACCTGATTGGGTTGTTGTCTTGGGGTCTGTACTCGTTTAGTAGCCACGGCTCTAATTCCTTTTTACTTGGGGCCAGTTACGCCCTTTATAGTCTTTTTAAATGGATTCTTTAAATTCTTAAAATAACTTGGATTGCTTTCGTAAGCGTTACCGCCAATACTTAAAGCTGTACCAACCATACTGGGGTAAGGTACTTCGTTAATACGGGACTGCCGCCTCGTTTTAGCACCTTCTTTCTCTTGTTTTATTTGTGCCTTAGTTGCTGAAAGATTACTGTCAGCCTTAGTATCATCAAATAGGTTTTGTCTTAGAATGTCAGACATAAGGGCATCGACTGATAACCCAGCTACACCAGATTCGCCAGCAGCTACTTTAGCTTTGGACATATCTCTCATTGATTGAATGTCAGCTTCTTGCCCTCTTTGGGACTCTGCTTCTTCTTCTTGGCGTTGCCTTAAGTTAAGTTGTCGAGCATCGTTTAAATAGGAAGCGTTAGCGTTACGCTCGTTAGCCTTGGCTTGTTCCTGTTGCTCACCTGCGGCAACTATGGAAGTCATGGCTGATAAAATTGTACTTGCTTCACACATTATGATTAATCCTCACGAACTCGTAGAAAGGTATGCCCCCTACGCCAAACTTAGGAATCAGTTGTACGAATGAAAACCCAATATGATTGAGCCATGCAATACTGACTTTGTTTTTAGCATCTACATAGTTAACAAGTAGAGGGTATTGTTTATTTGTTTCTTTAACCCATTCCACTGACTGTGTAAGTAGGTCTTTCTTGATCTTAGGAATCTTGTCAGAACCTAGCATCCAAGGTGAGCCAATCAGATCATCAATGTGGGCGCACCCGAACATTCCGATTAGTTCACCTTTATATATGATGGATTGAGGTTTAGACGCTTCAAAGCCTTTTTGTAGAGCTTCAAGAGGGCTAGAACCGTTAGATGCTAGTACCTCTTTAACGTCTGCTTGTCGCATTTTTGCAGCAAGCTCAAACACGTCTTCCTGAACGGAATCACGATAATGGGCCATTGTTATTAAATCCTTGCTGTTCTTTGAGTTAAGAATCCTTCGTACTCAGCACTCTGAAGTACACAGGGTAGGTAACTGTCTGAAACAATCACGATCTGGGCATACTTAGAGCTAGTGTTAACAGACAGCCTAAAGCTTCCTGAAGCAAGGTTGGCTTGCCCTAGAAGGTTACTAAGTGAGCCTACAATTCTGCCGTTAAACTCATGCGTTTGAACAGCCCTAGCTTTGGGTGTGCTTTCAACTTTAAAGTAAGCTGTGTCGTTATATACGATATGGAAATTACGAATCTGAAGTTTGTTAGTAGTAACCGCTTTGTTGTCTTGCTTTAAGACTTGCTCACTAAACTGGTACTTAAAGAGGTAAGGCACACCTGCATAGATAACCGTATTTGAATTTGCGGCTACGTCTGCTATGGCTTCTGCCTGAGTTCTTAAACTTCCTGTGGTGTTCACAAACAGTGTGTTGCTGTCTGAGTATGGTAGTGACGAGCCAGTGACTTTATAACGCCTGTCTAATAGTAAGGCTCCACCACCGTAGTTAGTTAAGCTTGTGGTATAAACCATATCAGGACTTGCAGCATCACTAGCCAGACTGAGGTTTTCTAAATAGACCCCATCTGAGTATTCCATGACAAGCTTGATTGTTGAGCCGTTAAAGGCTGCTGAACATACCTTGCCTGTAAACTTCCATTCTGACCAAGCACTCTGTAGCTTCTCTTCACCACGCCAATAATAGCGATAAACAAAGACTGAGTTAGGCTTATCTTCCGTTAGCACTAACAACATATCTTCATTTGATGACGCTGATAAGCCTCTAATCGTACCGTCTAAATAGTTAGGTACATGGGCAGATACATCGGCAGCATCGTTGGTTTCTGAAGCTTGCTCTACGTAATACTCACGGACACCCGACCACTTACCTTTAGAAAACCCAAAGAACACATAGCGACCTGCGCCTACTGGTTTAGCAGTGAGGTTTGCCTCAAAGTTAGTAGATACGTCAATGTGTACTGTGTCAGGTGTTAATAGCTCAGAAGCAGTCAACATGAACTGGGTTAGATCAGAGAAGATCAACAAGGATTCGTTAAATGGAATCGCGTGTTTCAGGATAGAGATTTGGTTGTTAGATACAGCCACGTCTATCGGGTTAGAATCAAGAGTGGTCAATACAGTCTTAGGGAAGAAGTTATAGAACTCTCCTGCTTCACTGAAGATAACATTCTCATCTGCTAAGAAACCTAAGCGGTTACGGTGAAAGAATATATCGTTAATCTTGTAGCCTATGAAAGAAGGTACAGGGTTAGTATCCTCATCCCCTGCTTCGCGGTCATCCCACGTCAAAGGTGCAAAGGTAAAAGTACCGTTAACTTCTTTACGAAGACTGTGGGGCATTGTGATATTGTTTATACGGTTCTTAAGGGCTGAACCATCGACTGCTTTATCACCTACAGTTTCTTTCCATATTAACTCGTTGTTGGTGTTATCGCCTTGAGTCAGGTGTACATAGTGGTCATCTTGCTTCTTCTCATTACTACCTGCTACCTTGATCTTAAAGCCCACCTTACCTTTACGGGGGAGGTTCTTAAAGTCTATGGTTTGGCCTTTAAATGAGTAAAGGAATCTGTCACCTGCACCGTCACTTGACGTGATTGTGAAGTCAGCAGAAGCGTTTTTAACATAGATCACTGAGCCAATTCTTTCCTTAACAAAAGGAGAAGAAATAGATAAGTTGTTAAATAGCTGAGTAGCTATATAGTCCGTACCAATCTGAGCAGAGTGTGCAGATGATGAACCATCAGGAGTTGTATAAGTAGCTGTGGCACTACCCACTGTAATTTTATATGTAAGGCCATAGTCAGCCTGTCGTACATAGAACATAGCTTCGTTAGGTCGTGCAGTAGGTACGTATGTATCTAGCAGAACAGTCTTAGCTTTATTTACTACAAAAGTAGTATCACCTACAGACACAGCACTAATATCAGTTTCAAAACTGTTTATACCAGTAAGGTAAGTAGGGAGTGAAGTAATGGCATTACCATCTGCGTCATTAACCACCAGTGCTGTACCTGCCTGATTAAACACCTTAACACCTGCGGAGCTAAAGACTGCTGTGTAGTCCTCGGAGCTAGAGTATTTTATAGCGTGTAGGAATACATCGTTAGCGTTAGCTACACCAGACAGTTTGGCAATATGCTCTGTACAGGGGCGTTTCTCTAAGCCGCGAGTTACAGAAGAAAGACCATTCTCTTGGATTTCTGCTTGGCTGGCGTGTCTTAGGCTTGGGGGTTGTTGTGATACCCCATTTAAGAGGTTAGGTATAGAACCTGAGATTAAAGACATTTGGCTAACCCCATCGGTTTATAATTGAATAAGTGTCATAGTTATCAAAGATATTTAGGTCTTTAACATCGGACTCGTTGTGTGACAGCGCGACCCAAGCAGATTGTTCATCAGCAGCATTAAAGCTGTGTAATGACTCTGAGCCAAGTACGCGATCTTGTAGAATACGTGCAGCCCTTATTGTTGCGTAGCGTCTAGCTGCTTCAGGCATTTCATCGAAACTAAGGAGAACAACAATGTCCACTTCAATGGTGTCTGTAATTGTGTAGGTGTTTTTAATACGGTCATAAAGCCGCATACCACGTTGTACTAGGTCGGACTCTGAAGACATTCGGAGTGCTGTAGTGTCTACGTGTAGACAGTTGGCAGGTAAGGCAATCTCATTGCTGGCATTAGGTGTCAGATTGAATTTCAAGTCTGTGTTAAACGCCCAGCCCATTGACTGAACATCACGACTTACATTATCTAAAGTCTGTTCTGCTAGGCTTGCTTCTACTAAACCAGAGGTCAGTGAGTTAACAGGAGATTCACCAATCGTAGCCAACAAGGTATTTACAGCTTCTAGCTTGGTTGTTGGATTCATTAGTTTTCCTTCAATAAAAGAAAAAAAAGGGCAGAGAGAAATTAATCCCTCCACCCCTTTGGATAGAACTATACTACTTAGACTGCGTTCAAAGAAATGGCGCAAGCAGGGCGTAGGATATTGTGACCCATAGCGTACTTAGCAACCATCAATGTACCTTGACGATCAATCTGATACTCAGACTCAACGCCTAAGTCCAGCAACTTCACAGTTGCGGCAGCGTCTTGTGAGAAGATCAAACCACGCAAAGCAGCGTAGTTACCACGATATGCGGCAGTACGTGTACTTGTGATTGGCTCAACGTCACCAGAAGCAGAAGATTGGTTAGTGCTAGGTAGATGATTACTCATCATAATCTTAACACCACCGACTTGAGGCACTACGCCTGAAGCTACGGAACCTTCACCGCCAACATCACGGTTCAACCATGCAGCGTTAGCAACACTAGGTACGTTCAATAGCGCGTAGTATTGGGCAGGTGGTAGTACACAAACCTTATCACCGCCTACATCTTTCTTATCGAACTCTTCAAGAGCCGCATAGATAGCAGCGACAATCTTAGCACCGTCAAGAGCGTGAGCAGTTGTAGTACCAATGTTGAAGTTAGCAGTGTAAACCTCATCTGCAAAAGAAGCGCCAAACGCTGTAGCTGCTAAAGAAGAAGTAGTGATTGTGGCTGCTTTAGCAATGATACGAGCAATGTTGCGATCAGACACATTGGCTAATGCGTTACCTGACTCTTTGGAATAGATAGAACGCACGTCATAGTGGTTCATTGCTTCGTCAATTTTGGCAATGAATTGAGTTGAGATTAACAAATCATCAACGGTAACAATACGCTCACCGTGTTTGATTGCATCAGCTTGAATTAATGTGCCAGCCGTGTGGTACTTTGCAGAACCAGTGCCAGTTAATGGGAATGATGCAGACTTACCATTGGAAATAGTACGAGTGCGGTGTAGCGGCATGAAGACGTTCTTTTCCTCGTATGCGGTAAGAACTTCACCAGCATATAGTTTGAGAAAGAGGGAACGATCATCACCTGTCGCGTTCATTTGACCTAATCGTGATGTTGTTTGGTCTGTTGGAAATGCCATTGTATATGTACCTATTTAAAAAAAGTATTAAGTTGTTGAGAGTTGTTCTACTCAGCAGACTCTTACTTCCTTTCCCTTAAAGATTGTCCTCCGCAGAGGGTCGATAGATACTTAGAATAAAGTTGTTGCTTCGTTAAACGAAAAAAACCCCCGAAGGGGCTTTAAGATTGCGGAGACAGAGAATCTACAGGACGTTGCTACGCGAAAGTTTCGCTGCTACGGACTGTCGATATGCAGAGTCAGTGCTGTACCTTGGGTCACGCATTGCTGCGGTCAGTTGGGCGGCAGAATCAAAGACCCCACCTGTTACGGATTTAGTCTCGCCCATGACAAGTGAAGGTTCACTTCCGTTTACAGAACGGTACTGAGCTTGTAGACCCTGAATCGCAAGATTTGCTGTCTCTATGTTTCCACTGTTTACTGCATTGTTAAACGCATCAATGGATGCTTCGGGCATATTGTCAGAAGCCCAAGAAACCATATCTTCATACGCTTCTTGTCCTCCAACCTGCTCAAAGGCTTCTTGCTGCATCTGTGTCGCTACTGCCATTTGACCATCTATGAATTGGTCAACCATAGAGCGAGGGATACCAGCTTCTAATAAAGTGTCGTAGGAGTCATCAGTTAAACCGCCAAGTTCTGCGAACTCTTGGGACAGGGCATCAAAATCAACACCTCTCTCTTCAAGTTCTTCGGCAATTTCTTCAAGCTCACCATCGTCATCTTCGTATTCATCTTCGTCTTGAGAACCTAACTTCTGTTCAAGAGATTCATAAGCCGAAGCCATATCCTCAACAGTGTTAAACTTCTCAGGGAGCCATTCGGGACGGTCAGACGCTTCAGGGTTATCAAGACCTTCGGCCTTTTCTAACATATCTAATGTGTGCTGACCGTCTTCAACGGTTTCTTCGTATGTGTTAACTGTTTCCATTTTTAACTGTCTCCAAACAGATAATTTATTTAGACTTTTTCTTGTTTAGCCTGTTTAAGTGTTCACGTAGGTTCTTACTACCTGACTTCTTAACTTCGTCTTTAGTGGCTGTCGAATAAGACTTACCGCCTTTAGGCCAAGTAAATGTCTTTTCCCCAGCATCCTTAGCTTTTCTAAATGCAGCCCCAAAAGAGCTACTTTGACTGCTAGAACTCGCGCCCTGTGTCGATTCTGAGGAAGTTTGTGAGGCATTGGTCACACTTGTAGCCGTAGCTGCGCCTGTTTTATCCTTATTCTTTGCTTTCTTAGGGTCAACACCTGTGTATCCAGCCTGACCTTTACGCCCGCCTATACCACCGCCTTTAGTGTTTTCAGGGATAAGGGACGCTAATAAAGAAGCTCCTGTAATAGCAAGACCTGCTGGCCCTGCGAACCTAGCGGCACCTTTGCCAACTGTGGCTAACCTACTGAGTAACTTACTAGGAACCTTTTTAGACTGTGGACTAATGCGATCACCAGCAGGGCCGACAGTAGATGATGAAGCTTTAACTTTTGGTTTAACTGTTGGTTTAGCTGGTGGTTTATCTGTGGCTGTCTTATTGCCAGCACCGAACTTAGGGCCACCAGTACGTCTAACGTCAACTTTAGTCTTCTTAGGCGGCTTACCGCGAGAAGTGTTAACTTTCTTACGCCTGATCTTGTCATTAGTAGAGGGCTTGGACTCAGCACTTAATGCTTTAGCTTCAGTCTTCTTAGCTTCAGGCTTCTTAGCTTCAGGCTTTTCACTTGCTGGTTTTGCAGGTTTATCCCTAGAGTCCTTAAGACTCTGTAGAAGCTTTTGCTTTGGGCTTAGTGGTTTATCAGGCTTTAAAGTACCAGCCTTATTACCTTTCTTTAAAGACCTAACAAGTTTAGATACCTTTTTTCTAGGCTTCTTAGTTGGTGTTTTATTCTCTTGACCCTGAGCATTAAACTTAGGTGTCTTACGCTTGGCTGCTGCGTCTCTAATTTCTTTTATTAACGCTTTAGCCTTAACTTTACTTGTCTTCTTTGAAGCCGCGTCAGCCTCAATTTCAGCTATCATGCGTTTATCTGCCGCACTTAATTGTATTGCCATTAAGGTTCACCTTGTCCTTGTTTCATCATGCCTTGTGCAACTGGCCCTGCGGCTTTCTCAGCCATTGAGGACATCATCTGTTGCATCTGCTGTTGTTGAGCTTGCTGTTGTTCTGCTTGCTTCTGTTCAGGTGACTTAACTAAACCGTTAGTATCAATACCTAAAGAAGCTCCAAGACGATCAATGTAGTCATCAACATTTAACTCACGGGCTATAATCTCTTGTCCAAGCGGCTGCAAGAACTGAAGTAATTGAGCAAGCTTATTAAGGTCTTGACCACGACCTAGAGCTTCCATGCCAGTAACGATCTGAGGCTTAAGGGTGTCTTGAGGGAACTTAGGCATCTTGCCACTCTTCTCCATACGGGAGAGTAGTAAGGTCACTAAGGGGTACTGGAACTCTTGGGAGAGTATGGAGTACACACCACCTAATGCAGACTCAAGTTCTTGAGCCATGTAGCGCACTTCTTCAGCAGTAACACGTTCTGCTTTACGCTGAACTGAGCTATTCATCAGGAAGCTAAAAGCAAGTCTTTCAGTAATCTCACGGGCTGTATCTTGGGCCACACGGAAGTCGTTAAACTTTTGTAGCTGTAATACAGAAACATCGTTAGCATCACCTGCGGCTATACCACCGTTAGGGGTGTTAGCTATGACTTTTGCTTTGGTAGTACCGTTAGGTCGAACAAGAAACAGCACCTTAGCTGCGGCTGCTGAACCTTCTACAATAGCTTTGGTTAGAGTCTCTAGTGAACTTAAGTCCCCGATAAACTCTTCGACATAACCACGACCATAAGACTCCCCATCAATGCGAACCATACGTAGGGACATGAAGGGTGATTTATCCAGTGGGAAAGAACCTTTAGAACTGGGGATAATCTGACCTTCAACTTCTTGATGTACTTCCCACTTCTTATTAACACGTTTAACATTTGTATATAGATCAACAGACTTAAGCTGTGCCTCTTTATTATCTGGTTTAGTTAATAGCTCTTGGACTTCTGTAGGAAGTACCATAGGACTTACTGTTTCTTTGGTAATAATCTCTAGGACATTACCCATTGCGTCACGTTGACATACGTAACGGTCTAAACGGAATACACGAACTCCACCATCTTTGGGCATGTGAACTAGCACATTACCCGAAACGATAAGTTGTTTTAAAGCCTCGAAAACAGGCACCCGAACTGCTGTTGCTTCTACTTCGTGCATAGCAGCGCGTTCAATACGTGCGAGTGCTTCTTCTACTTTACCTCGCGCACCTTCACCACCTGCAAGACTCTGAAGATCAAAGTCATCAATAGTCAAGCGGAAGAAAGGAGCGTTAGGTGGGAGTAGGGTCATTAATAACTTAGAACTCAGGTTATTAACGCCACGCGCACCAATGGATTGGAAGGGCGTAGAATAGTAAGAAGAACCAGAGTGACCTTCAGGGGGCATTAGCGTAGGTATTGTTAATACGGCTGCTTCCCTTGCCCTGTGTAGAAAGGGTGTACGGTCACTTTCGAGTTGTGTGTATCGTTTAGCTGCTGCTCCTGTAGTTGGTAGCATAAGCTAATCATTCTCTTGTGTTATGAAATAATATTTAAGCCACTATAGCCACTGCCGCCAACACCAACGCCTTTGTTGGTAAGCTTACGTTTGCCTAGACGCTTTTTGCCCTTGTTAATGGCAAGCATATTCTTTAGGTTTGAGGCTTGACCTGTTGCACCTGCTGTACCACTTGAGGAAGCAGTTGATTGGTTTGAGCCGCCAGAACTACCACCTTCAGAAGCTTCAGTAGTCAATGCGATTCTATTAGGTGATTTTGCTTTAGGGGAGTTAACAGATGTTGTACCTTCCCTAAAATTCTGGGACGGTGGGCCTGTGTTCGGAAGTGAAGTAGGGACACGATCACCGCTATAAGCTTTCTTCATGCCTATGCGGTCTTGCTCTGCTTTCATATCAGACTGACTTACACCAGATGCACGTTGAGTTGCCCAATAAGCTTGGTTGTAACTCACATCATCATTGCGATATTTGTCTTTTATCACTGTTGATAAAATCGGAATGTTTGTGTTTTTGTTAGCTGTGGCTCTAGTCTGATAACCTGCATTGTTGACAGGCTTAACTACTTTCTTTGGCCCTGCTGGTTTGTTTTTATTACCACCACCGCCACCACTTTTGTTGTTACCGCCACCTGCTCCACACATTAGCGACTACCTCCATTACTAGGGATATTCAAGCTAGGGGAACTGGCACCACCAACACTAAGTCCTGTAGTGCTTTTCTTTCGTAAGTTACGTACACCTCGTTTGCCTTTCGACATACGTTTTCTTGCACTAGAGGGTGTCTGTTCCATATCTGATAAGTCCAAACTAGCAGGAGCTTTAGCGGGTGCTGGTGCTGTAGGTGCTGGTGCTGGTTTGGAACTGCCGAATAAACACATTGGTCTACTCCTTGTTGTTAAAATCGTCTTCGGATAACTCTGACAGTTTCTTAATGACACTCCTTTGACCCTGAAGAAACCGAAGTTCCTCAATAGTGATTTGTCGGGTTGGCATAGTGTCAGGGAATAACCTGTCGAGAGTCGCAATGAGTCCTTGAGATATACCCAAGGAATTGCCAAGTATGTTATTTCTCATAAGGGGCTTTACTGTAACGGTACGTTAAAAGGAATTAGGCACATTTAGCGTTAGTTCTCGCTCTTGTGCCTTGGCTAATATTTGCTTGCGGTCTTTGTTATCTAAGTCTTTCCAAGTTGTGATTTCACTGGCAGAGCGATAACACCCTACACAAATATCGTTGTCATCTAAGTGACAAATATTAATGCAGGGTGAGGTCATCTTGCGCCCTTGTGTAAAGCATCATCGTAAGCACGACAAGCCTTTTCAGATTTATCTATTAATTTTAAATGTTCGGGGTCAAAATCTACCCCTTCGTATTCATCTGCCACGACTAGGCAATCTACACAGTCTTGACGCAAAAGCTCTAAGGCTAAACCTCTAACTTGACCCTTCATTCGTATTCCTCTTCTTTCTCTTCTTGGTATAGAACAAGGGCATTGTCGAACTCATCCCAAGAGTCAACCCCGTAGTGCATAAGACACTCAAGTAAGTGGGAGTCCCTTTCTATTAAGTTATAATAATCTTCGTCAACTTCTATACGTCTTCCCATACTGTCCCCCGTTGGTATAGTTGTATTGCGGTGTTTAAGTCGCAGTTAAAACCTTCCATAATTTCTTCAAAAGCAATCATAAACATCATTTTCTACAGTCCCATTCTTCTTCTTTACAAGCACTAGAAAGTCCACGCTTAATAGCGTCCTTTGGCCTAGTATCTTCACCTAACGGGACAGGAGACTTATTAAATAAAGCCTCCCATCCAGCATCGTAAGAGTCAGTCTTAGCTTTAGTACGAATGGGTAAACCAGTTACATCACTTGTTGCTGTGGGCATGGTGTTAACTCCTATTTAGTTTTTTAAACCAGATCAACAATCTCACAAGAGCCGCCAGAACACGCGAAGGTCTGAGAGCCTACTGTGGTGTCTTCTGCTTCATAGTCAGCAAGCTTGGCCCAATCAATAGCTTTAGGCATGAGAGATAAGAACTCTTCATACTTAGCCTGTTCGCATTGTTGGTAAGGGGCTTGTTGGTAGATATGCTCAGAGTACGGAAGGAACGAAACTCCTGACATTTCATCGAAGTTTTCGTACACATACGCACCTACTGCAATCCACTCATCTGCAAGAACATTAATGGTTACTGAGGGTTTGTGTTCACACCAATGACGTTGATAAGCTAACCAAGTGTCTAGCTGTTCAATGGCTGTGGTGTTTTCTGTCAACACTGCTTGTGCTGGGGACTTCTGAGGAAAGCTAAACACGACTGTAGTGTCTGGCTGGTGGGCGCAAGGCTCCCAAGGGATACCTTGGTCTTTCATAAACTTAGTCAACGGGTCGTTGTATGCACCACGTACTGTACGAATGTAGTATTCGCTGTGACGTGCATGGATTCCTGAAGCAGAGTTAACGAGTTGGGATACTGTTCCTGACGGTTTTACAGCAGTGATTGCCGTAGATACTGCGACACCTAACTTAGCTGCCCACTGAGCATTTACTTCTACCGAGACAGCGCGAAGACGCTCTAGTAGTCCCTGAAGATCAGGGTTAGCCGTGGTGGTTAAGGGGTTGTCCATAATGCCAGTTAGACTCACGCCCAAAAGACGTTCCTCATTGGTGTTTTCTTCCCACACTTTACGTAGGTATGGGAACTTAGTGTAAGTAGACTGTAGTGTCCCAAGGATGGTGGCTATAGCTACTTTACGTTCTAAGTCTTGTTCTGTGTCAGTAGACCGAATGACTACTTCGGAGAGGTTACAAAATTGGTAAGGTCTTAGTATTATTTCTGAACCGATATGTTCAATGAAAGTCGCAACACTTTCACCAGTTCTCTTATGAACTTCTATACGTCACCGCATAGACCAGACTATATCATCATCCAATTTTCAGGATGTTACGCTTTTCGAGCATCATTAGCTTATGCTCTACTCCTTTTCAGGATAGTCGTTGCACGTTCCTTATAACTTACGATACAAGGCTTCGCTCAGGATTGTCTCTACTAGGTAGAGGTGTTCCCTGAATTAACGCAATTTGTCAAAGTAGATTACTCTACTAAGCCGCCATTGACGGGTTGGTTCCAAACTCATAACTGGCATCACGTCTACCGTTCTTAGCAGCTTGAGACTTAGCAGCTTGGCGATTAAAGATACCACGCTCACCTGTTCCTGACTCAACAAGACTTAACCACTCACGCATGAACGAAGTGGAGTCTGGCTTAGAGGTGTAGGCGACTGAGTTGTTAGCTAGGTTACGCTGACCGTTTGACTCCCAGTACGCCCCAGATTTGGCATGACGCATACGGTCATCACTTAGGTTCGATAAGCTAATCATTGCTGATCTGCGTACACCACCGACTACAACAACCTCACCAATTTTACACATAATATCGTGAGCTTGGAGGCTGGTTAGCTTCTCACCTTGAGCCTCTTTAAACTTGGCAACTACAAAGTTAAACAGGTCTACTAAAGGTGCAGGGCCACTAGCTCGACCACCAAAAGTCTTAAGCTTTGCACCAGCAGGTCTTACGAGGCTTACGTCCCACAAAGGTATAACACCGCTATACAAAGAGGTGATTAGTGTACGTAGCGAATACGCCCAACCTTCCTTGCTGTCTGGCACCACGATTGTCTCATCTAAGTTAATGAGGTTCATTGGTACAATGGGTAACTCGTTGACGTACTGACGCTCTACACTGAAGCCTACACCCGTACCACATAGTAGAATAAACATAGCCTCATCGAAGCTTCGTACATCATCTACTGGCAGGTATGAACAGTTGTAGCCAGCCACGTTATCGCGGTCAAAAGCTTCACCAGAACTCATCATGGCTCTCATGCTAGGCATCACGTCTAGGTTAGTAATTGCCTCACGAATTGCCATGACTGTCTCGTCATCTTTGATCTTGGGGAACACTAGATTAGTTACATAACGGTCTACTGTTTCACCCCAATTTTCCCTACGATTTTCTTTGTTAAGCCATTTGGCATAACGGCTAGTGTGAATAAATGCTTGGTAATCTGTGGGAAAATAAGTGTTCATACTTGACGGTATTCCTTTTCTAAATCTTCAATTAATTTGTTTATGTAATAACGGCACTTCAGCAGGTCTTGCATGGGTGTCGCTTTGTGGTTGTGTCGGGTCAGATACTTAATGACGTTCCCTTCACAAAAGCTCATATCATGTGCGCGGATATAGTCGATGGGTTCTATAGCAGCTTGGGTATAGTGGGGAGGCTGGTTAATCAGATCAGGCTTAGGCATTAGATACTTCCTCTTCATTAATAGGCGGTAGCCATAGGATTGGCTTATCACCGTCCCACAAGTCTTCCGTTAAGATACGGGCCATACGTGCATTAAGCAGGGCTTCCTCTTCGTCACCTCCGTAAGCCTTTAAGACACCTTCCCAAAGACTCCAAGGGGTGCCTCTATGCTTATCAATCAGCCTACGCGCAGTGACTTCACCCACACCTTTAACACCGTAGTACCCATCGGTAGGGTCGCCTTTGAGTGCTTGGGTAATGAAGTGTTCGTAAGCTTCTTGTTCAGTGATATGAACTACTTGACCATCTTTCCAGATACGGGCATCCCGTATGGTTAACATATCCTTATCGTCCGACACGATTAAGTACCTATCAGGGTCTTGAGTAGCAAGGATTCCCATTACATCGTCTGCTTCTATGTTGTCCAAGATGACGTGGTTATAGTCTTCCTTAACAAAATCAAGCAAGGGTGCTAGGCATAACGGCCTACGGGTTGCTTTACGGTTGGCCTTGTATAGAGGGTTAATATCTTTGCGGTAGTTGGTGCGACTACTAATAGCCACAACCACTTCTGTTAAGCCTGTCTCAGCTTTAATGGATTCAACTTTGTGTACGAAAGCTTTGTTACATTCGTCTTCGTAGCAGTGGAGAGTCCACAGACCGTCACCCCAATTCACTGGTGTTTCGAGTGCTGCGGCTATACGGTACGCTATTAAATCTCCGTCAAGGAGTAAGGTATTGCGGGTCATTGGGACTCTCCTGATATTAGTGGACTAGCTTTAGCTTGAACTGTTTTGGCTTTGTTTCTTCTTCCTCTTCTTCTTCGTCAGCTATGGCAGAAGCCAGTGCAAGGTAGTGCATTAAAACGTCCTCATCATTGATTATGTCCACGATAGCAGCGTAGATTGCTGCTCCGATTCCGTTCTGTTCTATAGTGGGTTCACCGTCACACTCACCAGTGAATTTGACAGATGAGCAGTCAGCATCAAGAGTTAAGAGTAAGGTCATTCTTCCTGTGTCCATCTGTCATTCCTTTGTTTTGTTTAATATGGTTGCTGCATTATGTGCAGTAATCTTGAACCACTCGTTATGTCGTAACGCAGAAGCTATCTCTAGCTCTTGGTGAACCTGAAGTTCTACCTTGTGTCTGTTAGTTACTTCGATATGGTGGTGCAATATGTATGACCTGAAGGGGTCACTCGTTTGATAACTGTTAAGGCGGTCTTGAGCATCCACAGCTTTACCCACTTTGACCCACTCAGGCCAAGCTGGGTTTTGGATAACGTAGACGCAACCTACGGTGGACTTTGGGTAGTTCTTTAGGGAACTAAAAGCCGCATCATTAAATGATTTGTACCTACCTGACTTCCACAATGGGTGGGATTGAGCAATGTACTTACCGTCAACGAACATACGTTTAGCGTTCTTTTTGTTTAAGGGTACGCACCGCCTACGCTCGTCAGTCCTTTTGTTTCTTATCCACCACTCACCGTCCTCAAACGAAGTGTTAATGTTAATGGGTGTCTGCCCACGATCTGCCAATGTTATATTCCGCATCAAGTCGTACTCCGAATTTGTAATAGTCACCTGTCTGACGCATAGCTTTCTGAGCTAATGCCCCGAACACGTCACCAGTACCTTCTTTAACTAAGATTTGAATTTCGTCATGCACCCAAGCGCATTGCTGAAACTCAACACCGTGGGTATAGCCTTTCTCCTTACATAGCTGGTGGAAGATAACGACCCACCGTTTAGCAAGTACGGCACCGCAAGATTGCAAAAGAGTATTTAGGCTTGCGTAAGCATGGCGAACTGGAATCTTTCGACCATCCAATCCCTTAACGCTGCCTAACTCGGCTTGCTTCTTAACGTCATCTTGAAGTTCTTTAAGTGCAGGTAGACCCTCTAGGAATTGTTCTTTAAGACGCTTACCGTCAGCCTTTGTACCTCCTACAATAGAGCCAATCTTAGCGTCACCTGCCCCATACAATATGCCTCCGTAAATGAAGGTCTTTGCTTGGGCGCGTGTATCTAAACCTGCGGCTATTTGGTTGGTGGTATGTATGTCACCTTCAAGGATTACCTTGCCATACGCCCCGTTATCCCACTTGCCCATGTAATGAGCCAAGCATCGAAGTTCTATGCCTGATTGGTCAGAACCCATTAACTCCCAACCTTTAGGTGCGTGGAATAACTCACGACATTCCTTGCCATACTCAGCACGTTCACTAGGCACCTGCTGAACATTAGGTCTGCTGGCTGTAGCACGTCCTGTGATTGCACCGAGAGTGTTAGTGTTGTAATGGATACGCCCATTCTTACTAAGCTTGAGCCAACCGTTCTTACCCTCTGCTAACTGACCTACACGTTTGACGAGCATCAGGTATTCCAAAAGCAAGGCTGCTTCAGGGATAGTCTTTTCAATCTCTTTTAACGTAGTCTCATTAACAATTACTTGACCTGACTCAGTGAAAGCTTTGGGCTTCCAACCGCGTCTTTGAAGTCTGTCGGCAATCTGCTGACGTGAGGTAGGGTTGAATGGAAGGGTCTTAGTTTTGGTCTTCATTACAATGACATTAGGTTCAAAGGTGTGAACCATAATCTGCTTTAGCTCATCCCTACGTGCTGAGAGTTTGGCGTACAAAGCCACTGCCTTATCTTCGTTAAAGGGAAAGCCAAAATGCTCTTGCTCTAAACAGATACGGTGGATTTCATGCTCTAAGTCCATAGCGTCTTGGCTGTAATTTTCTTCAACAATTTTGTCGTAGAGTTTGTTATTCACCAGTACGTCTTGGCAGCAATACTCAAGCATTTCCTTTGAGTAGTTTTCCCAATCTGCTGTAGCTCCGTACTCACCTTTGAAACAGTTAAGGCGGTAGCCCCAAGCTTCTAGTGAGTGCCTACCCTTAAGCTTGGGGGGTAAGGTTTGATTCTTTCCTGCGTCAATCTCTCCCATGTTTCCCCACACCAAACGACACTGTATTAACGTATCTGTTATTACAGCATTAGTGTGCCAAGTAGGGTAAAGCTTCTTAATAACTGCGAGGTCGTACCCCATGATATTGTGACCAATAAGTTCATCAGCATCAGACAGTAACTTAAGTCCTTCATTGATGTTGCCGTAAGCAGTAGAGAACTTCTGAAGCTTACGTGTGGTTAGGTTTGCTGCAACAATGCAGTGGATTTTAGTTACTTGATCTAATAGACCATTAGTTTCAATATCAAATACATAACGCATGGGGGTATATCCTCTCGTTGGAGTGATTAGTTAAAAGAAGAAGCACCGTGGATAACTGGGGCATCGGGGGCTAACCCTTGCACCATACGTCCTGTTGCCTCATCAAACAGCAAGTAATCTGCTGGGCCTGTACGTCCTGTATACCGACATTTAAGTACGGTAAGCAAAGACGTGTTGCGTTGAGTATCGTTTTCCTCTTGCTGATTTCGGGAGATTGCATAGACGTTATTTGATAACTGCTTAATAGAGCCTGAGCCACGAAGGTCATCTGAACTAGGCACGTAGCCCTCTTCAAACGATTTACCCTGCGGTGCTTTCTTAAGGTGGCTTATCAAGCCTATGTACACACCAAGTTCTTGAGTGAGCATCTTCAGGTTGTGCATAATGCTGTCAATAGCTCTACGCTCATCCTGACTGTCTTGGCCTAAGTCACTGACTAAGATACTTAGATGGTCAATCCAAATAATCTTGCAGCCTAATCCTGTAGCAAAGTATCGAACCTTGTTGTAAAGATCAGTCTCATCAAGAGAGCCAAAAGCATCATAGACATTCAAGCGATTGTTACCCTTGTCATCAACAGCACCAAAGGTTTCATCGAAGCCTTTCCAGTAATCTTCTTGGGGTACGAACTCACGCACATCGGGCAGGTTCAAACGCTTGCCTATGTGTATTCCTATAATGCCTTCTGCGGTATCTTCAAGAGGTTCCTCAAGATGAATCAAAGCTTGATTCAGTTCTGTAGTCTGCATGAAGTGCCATTGCATTTGCTTGATAAGCGTAGTCTTTCCCATACCTGAACCCGAAGTAAAAACGTCCAGTTCTCCTATGCGGATACCGTAAGTTTTTTGGTTCATTCCCTGCATGAAGTCAGGCCATGCAAAGGATGGTATGTCAGGACGGTCTTCAAGACGCTTGCGTAGCTGCTCACCTGACACAATCCCTGCTGGACTGTAAGGTTCTGCTCTCCACATTGCGTTGATTAGATCAGCACCTAAGCCTTTCATTACCATATCGCTGGCATCTTTATGAGGGAGTACGCCAATGTGAGCTTTCCTTGGGGGAAACAATGCTGCAACCTTTAAGGCTGCTTCCTTACCTGCCTCATCCATATCGAACATGATGTTTACACGGTCGAATGTAAGTAGCCACTCAATGTTCTGAGTGACCGCTTTGACTGCTCCTTGTGCCCCCGTGGGGATGGATACACAAGGGTAACGATTTCCTTGTGTCTGGCTACCAGAAATTGCGTCTAATTCTCCCTCGAAAATTGTCACCATTTTACCGCCACTAGACCACAACCACTGACCATACAAAGGTATGTTTTTAGTGTCACCTAAAAACTTAAAAGACTTATCAGGTAGCCTAATCTTCTGAGCGATTGTGGCACCTGACTTATCTTTATAGTTAGCAACTTGAACAGTGCTACCTTTATACTCACTAACAGTGTAGTCCCAAAACTGACACGTATCTGCGTCAATCTTGCGTTTCTTGAGGTAGGTGTGTTCACCCTTGGGTATCAAACCTGCTTGCATAGGTGCTACCTCTCGCTTAGTTGAATTAACGTCTTCTGGTATGTTTACGGCACAACTGTAACAGTGGCCCCACCCGTTACTGTAGACGTGATAAGCGTCTGAGCTAGTGCATTTCGGGCAGGGGAGCTTTCCTTGGACTAGGTACGAATCTCCTTGATCTGTGTTAACCATTCCTTCACCTCAAATACTGGGCAGCTTTTGTTAGGGTCTAGGTCGTTGTGACCAACCACGGCTGCGTTAGGGTAGATTTTGGATAACACATCGACTAGAGAGTCGAGAGTGTCCCATTGGGGTTGAGTAAAGTTTGCATCGGCATCACCGTCAGCATCCATGCCTCCTACTAAACAGACTCCAATACTATTGTGATTAAAAGAGGCTACGTGCGCCCCTTGGCTGTGTAAGTCACGGCCTGTTTCGATGAGTCCATCACGTCTTACGATCATGTGATAACCACAGCCAAGCCAGCCCCTTCTCTTATGCCATTGGTCAATCTCCTTGAACCCAATGTCCATTGTTGGTTTAGTGGCTGCACAGTGAATTACTATGTAGTCAGTCCTGTCTCTCATTTTCATCGGGTACTTCCTCAAGCCAATCTTCAGGTACAGTTCCCTCGCAGTATTTGAAGTTGTACTTCTCTGCCCACTGCTGGTTGGTGTATCTTTTAGATTGAACTTTGGTGTTTAGGTTTTGAAATAAGAATCTAAATTCCTTTTCGGGATACTGCGCCTGTAGCAGACGCATCTTGCGGCAGTCTTCATTTCTGAACCAACCTTTAGCCTCAATGTAAATACCATTAGGCAACTGAAAGTCTGGTATGTACTTCCTCTCGACAACGTAGGGGATACGCTCATCTTCATAAAGGAAGTCCACACCTCTTTTAGCTAGATCAAAAGCCACGTTCTTTTCAAGACCACTTCGGTATTTAAAAGTCTTCGTCTTCGTCTTCGCTGAAGTCACCTTTACTGGTTTCTTCTTTGGCAAAGGGGCTTTCGTCTTTTTCAAACTCATAACCTTCTTCCGTATCAAACGGGTTGCTGTCATTTGTGTATTCGTTTAGTTCAACTACCTGAACGCTTTTGAGGCGCAAGGACACTGAGGCTTCTTTAGTAGAGGCAAGCATATAAGGGATTGTTTCAAACGCGACCTTGCAGATTGAGCCATTACCGATACTGATTTCCTCAGTGATTGGCTTACCCTTGGCATCATAAACGGCTGGCTTCTGCGTGAAACTATCACCGTTTTTCATTTCGACACGCGCCTTGGTTTTGAACTTAAACTCAACCAAACCTGTTTCCTCTCCGTCATCATCTAAGACTGACTCAAAGGGTAAACGCTTAACCATCTTTGTCTTGAGTTTAGGATTCTTCTTTAACTCATTAGCATAGACAGCATCGACCTGCTGCGTTAAGCGTGTCGTTAAATCTTCTGCTTCGTCTATCTTTAGTTTAAGATTGATTGAGTACAAGCCTAGAGGGTTGAACTTAGTGTCTGGCGTGAAAAGCTTGACCCATTCTGCTGGGCCTTTGGGTGTGACTAATATTGTTGCTGAAGCCATGATTCTTTCCTATTGTTGGTGAAGTTGTACTAATGCGCCAACATCAATGCCTTGAGAAAGCAAAGATGTATAAAGGTGCATGGGGATGGGCAGATCAAACTCGACAAACATAATTGCCATTTCGATCTGAATTTCTTGATAACTCATAATGCTGCTCCGTGATTTCGGTTCAGTTGTGTACAACGGCACGTTAATGTTCTTTCATCATTAGTGGGACAAGTCAAGCACATTAAGAAAAGAAATACTTAGACTCTAGTACGCCTTTTAAATCCAATGTGCCACGCTTGGGTGCTGGGGCTACTTCAGGTATGCACTTAAGCATCTGCTGTCTGAAGTCTTCGACTACATCGTTCTCTTCAAAGAATTTTATATACTCTTCCCTGAGACAACGGGATAACGTGGCAGCGTGTTTTGCAGTCGTGCCGAATGAGTCGTGAATCATCCAAAAGTCTTTAACCCCCTCTCGCTGACACTTTAAAACTGTCAGTATCAGGAAGCTGGAATCCAAACTGTGAATGAAATTTGGGGAGATTCCACTAGCTGCTCTCTTCTTATCGACCTTCTGGTAATCAGGATTAGATAACCTCGGACGCATCAAGTGACCATCAATGTGAGTCTGAATACGAAGGGTCTTATACTCTGGGTACTGTTGGATAACTTTAAAGCCACTAGGGGTCTGCCAGATTATCGGAATGTTTTCTTTGCTCACATCTCGCGCAATCTTTGTCATCCAATCCATGCACTCCTGAGCCGACACTACGCACTCACCTATGCTCGACCAGATCACCTTGGCTAGATAAAAAGAGGCACGAATAAAGGCATCTTCATCATCTTTAAAAGGGTTAATAGCTTTGCCTGAATCGAATCGGGCATTGAGTTCATCACGAACATAGTCACGGCAACTGAATAAAGTTGCTGAGTAAACGAGGGTCATCGTTGGGGTCTTTGTAAGCTTTCGATCTATGCTGAACTCTAGCCACTCCTTAGCCCATACAGCCTCTTCAGTACCACGTTCTACTTCCTCCGCTAACTTACGTTCAGTTATATCCGCAACGTCCCTATACACATCACTAGGGGTGTCAGACGGTGATACATTAGTAGCTGCCGCGCCAACAGAATCCCGTAGCATTGCGCTATATATTTGGAGGCCCGAATTGCAAGCATCTAGCGAAACTGCTATGTGACTAATGAAGCCGTAGCCCTCTCTGTGAAACGCTGCAATCTCGAAACAGACCGCTAAGAAATTCCAAGGGTCATCTGCATCTTTCCATGAGGTATGGGTCAACGGGTCAGCGTCAATAGCGTCAATTTCAGGTAGCATTTCTTCAATGATTCGGACGCGTTCTGAGATAGTTTTCTTATCGTGTCCTAACACATTGGCTGCATGGTGGTAGAGCCACTTCAACTCTTCATAAGTGTCTATGGGCGCACCGTTTGCCAACACCATCTGAGCCTTGATTACAGAGCTTCCTTGAGGGCTTAGGAACTGACTAATCGGGTACACACGTCCCCTGTAATCACACTGGTAAATGAAGTGAAGGGCTGGGAACTTTTGGAACCTTTCTGCCACCTGCAACGAGCGTTCAAAAGACACTTGTTTGCTGATATTAGAGGTGTTCTTTTCGTGCAATCCTTGGCACACTTTCTTGTATGCCCAAAGCACCTTTAACTGTTCTTCGTCTAAGTCTCTGGTGCGTACATTTGGGAAGGGACTAGGCGGCATATCTATAGGGTTCATTGAGGGGATTCCACCCCAAGCCTGACCACTTTCCCAACACTGTCTTTGGAGCTTTATGATACGCTTGTTTATCTTAAATGCTGTCTGCTGAAGCGCGTTGATTCCATCAATGGTTTTTTGCATACACGGGTCGCCCTCTAGTTCTTCAAGCAATGCTTTGTTACGTGTTTTAATCATGTTGAACTTGCGAATCCAAACATTAGAATGGGTCACATTGGAGGTGACAGTCTTCCAGTTCTTAGGTGGTATTATAAAAGGTAGTGCTTCAGGAGTGAGGACTTCGGACATAGCATTAATGTCTCTAATCCATGTTAGGATTTCGGGAGTAGCTTTTAGATAATTAGTAGTCTTTTTGTTGCGAGTTCTAACTAAATGAATCTCAATCATGCCCGTGGTTTGGATTACAATATCAACCAACTTTGAACCGATATGATAAAGCTCAGGCGTGGCCCAAGTGTTATACATGGTATTCGCTTTGTCGGCAGCTTTACGCATAGTTAGCTTTTTGTGGTGCCGTGAAGCCTTACGCTTTGCTACGAAATCCATTGTGCTTTTAAACCACAGTTTGTTGTTCTGTTGGAACTTGTCGCCAAGGTGCTGGTCGTGTATTGACTGACCAATCGCTACACAAACTTGAGTCAGTGTTATGGATTTGGTAATGCCATTTACGATTGTCTTGAGGGCTAAATACGAACACACTTCCAAGTCGAGGGTAGAGAGAATCTTAGCACTTGTAGCATGGACACCAGCATCACCGTTCAGAGACACACGTATGTATTTATCTAACTCAGTGACCATCTTATCAATCGACTGTTTCATTAGAAGATTGCCATAATTTGAGTCGGCTTCTAAACCTTTCTCTTGTGTTTTTACTAGGTTTTTCCTGTATCTCATAACGCCTTTATCAAGCATTTCTTGCTCATGCTCGCATTGGATTTCAAAGAGTTCTTTAGCTGTGTATTTCATAGTTAATCCTTATTTAAATAGGTTATGTACGTAGCTGTATTGCGCTGGGTAAGTTGAGGTGGTCTATAGACTCTATAGGTGTGCAGGGGGGTTGCTTAAGACGGTACGCTAATGTGCTTTCATCATTAGTGGGACAAGTCAAGTAAAAAAAGGGTTTATTGATTACCACTGGATTACAACAAAATGCAATAAATTGGTAATTACTAAAATGTCCTCCCACATTGGCATTAATATGGTTAAGGCGTACATATACGCGCTGTAGGGCTTGCAGGGTATGGTTATGGCTGTTAGAACAGAAGGGTTTAAAGAAGGGATAGGATTTTGAATCCGTCGTGTTGATAGCTAAGTACCTGATAGTTAAGTATATTGTGTAAATAGGGGCAGGGTAATTACCACGGGTGTTTGGTAAATTACCACTGGAATTACCACCTTAAATGCAAGGTGCATATATATCTCCTGTATGGTACCGCTGGACGGACTTGAACCGTCACTCATTGCTGAACTGGATTTTGAATCCAGCGTGTCTACCAATTCCACCACAGCGGCATAGAGGGTCAAACCTCCCCGAAGGGAGGCGTGATTATACATTACTGCTCTAGGACTGCAACAGCGTCTTCAAGATTCTTAGGGCTTAGGTGGGCGTAACGTAGCGTGGTGGTTAGTACGAGGTGGCCCATCCACTCTTTGACTGTTTTTAAGCCTACACCGCGCTGTACTAATCGACTCGCTGTGGTGTGTCTGAAACAGTGTAAGACTAGATCATCGTAGCCCAAGTGAAACCGTACTTTGTCCCAATTACGAGAGAGGGTATCAATGTTCACAGGGAACAGATTGCCAACCCTTTCTTGGGCCTGTACACGCCTCGCCATGATTTCTCTAACTCGCTTGGTCATAGGTACGGTTCGGTCAATGTTACCCTTGCCGTCCCACACCTCGATAACAGTCCCCTCAACGTCTTTTGGCTTCAGTTTACCTAACTCTGAGCGTCTAAGTCCTGTATCAATGAGGACGCTTATAGCATCCTTGAGGTCAGGCAGGTTCCAGTGGTCAAGAGTCGCCATGATCTTCAATTCCTCTTCAGGTGTGACGTAGCGAACACGTCCTTTATTCTCCTTCTGTCTATGGATTTTAGGGAAGTGATTTAACCGTACACTTTCGTCAGCGTACTTGAGCATCTTTGACATAATTGCCAGCTTGCGATTAATTGTTGCGTTGGCATTTCCCTTAGCCTTTAGGTGCAAAATCCAATCATCAAGAGACACAGTTGTTATGTCATTAATGCAGGTGGTGTTACCAAACCATGCAGTCGCTTCTTTCATCTTGAGCCTGATCTTTTCTGGGCTGGCTTTGTCCTGCCAGTACATTCGATAAGTCTTGTTAAGCCAGAAGCCAACCGTCATATCTTGAATAGCTTTCTTAGCTATTTTTGAGAAGTTTGGGGGCGTTACTTCCTTACCTTTTTTCAAGTCATTACGCGCTTGCTTCTCAAACAATTCAGCATCATCTACTGACGCAAAACCACCGTAACGATAGCGTTTCTTTTGAACCATAAATGACACCGCATGAGTGCCGTTACTTTGATCTGAAATAGCCATGTGTAATACCTCATTATTTATCATCGGACACGCAAAAGCACAGCGTTAATAACTGTGCCTTGGGTTGCGTTTTAAAGGGGTAATTTAGGAGTCGGAAAGACGACCTAAAATGGTGGATAACATACGCTCACCTTTGGGGGTAATACGTATGATTTTCTCATTACGTTTTAGAGGATTCTCGAAAGTCTCGACCAAGCCAGTACCGTCTTTACGGTGCCGATTAACGTCAGTGTGGGCCAATATATTACGACTCGCGCTTGAGCTACTTGTATGCAGCTTACCCGCGATTTGTCTCACTGTGGCCTGATCTTCCTCGTCTTCCAAAACTTTGGCGTAAAGGAACGCCAACAATGTCTGAGTCGGCATATCAGCATCAAGTGTTCTAAACTGTTCAATGCAGTCAATAAACGTGTTCAAGCTCTTACGCTGTGTGCTAGTTAAATTATTAGATGCTGGCATTGTCGCTCTCCATGTTCGGCCCATTTGGGCCTTGGGCGTTTAGGGTGTTTCCGAAATTAGTGTTCATATACTGAAAAATAGGCTCATCTTTCCCGTACTCAGGTTCGGTATCTGAAAAGGGGTCTGTGTGGATTAAGTGCCAATTATAGGCTTCGCGCATCCACGACTTCTTTTTACTACGGTTGTTATGTAAATTAAAAACTAGCATGTTCCTGTACCTCCGTTTCATTATTGTTTTTGGGGTGCTTAGATAGCTCTAGTTCAACCCTAAAAAGTCTGCATATTATTAATTCTCTGCTAAAGTAGAAATGGTAAGAAGTAAAGAAAGTATCTTTGCCCCACCTGCAAAAGTGCAAGTCCCAATCCGTACCTAATAGTTTTGATATAAACATTCGTTTTAATACTCCATTTAATTGAATGTCACGTATATGTGCAATTAGCACGATTGCCAAAATATCACATATACGTGAGTTGGTACAACAGTTTTTGTCACCTCGCTTCGCTGTGATAGCTGGTTAATGATAGTTGGAATATTTTAGTACAGGCACAAAAAAACCAGCTTGAATGGCTGGCTTTAGTGTGTCCCTGCGTGGTCTGTGGGTTTCAGGTAGACATATCAATTTCCCGTTATTAATTAACTTTTTACATAATTCCACTTTCGTTTTCTTCATCAAAAGAATTCCAAAAAGATTTCTTTTTAGGGGTGTTTATTTTTTTAGTTTCGGCATTAAGTCGTTCAGCTATTTCTATTTCAGTTTTATTATTTCTAAGCATTGCATTTGTTATGGTCATAATTTGCATATCGCTTAGTGTCTTATCTACTGTTTGATTTTTGCTGTTCATTCGTCACCTCCATCTAAGCCGTGGATAAAAGGGCCAACTTTAAGCCCTGTATCTACAGTAAAATTATGGGCTAACTCACTATAAAGGTTTGACAATTCTTGAGCCATGTCTTTTTCAGGCGCAAATCTTGCGTCCAGTATGTCGTATAGCCTACTGCAAATATATGAGGTGGCAACAGTGCTGTCACCCCAACCGTTTGTTGGATTGCTCATACTTCCATTCTCCCTGTCTCATCATATTCGTATCCGTATTCGGGGTCGTATTCCTGTTCATGGGTTATCAGATAGCTGGAAACCTCGCTCCAGAACATTTCCTTTGTCATATTTTCAGGCCAATCTCTAACCCATTTAGTTGGCTCACCAGAGTCATCCATAGCAAATCCCTTGGGGGCGCAAAGGTGAACAGAGTATTCTTCTCGGTCAGAATTGTCTTGGATTACAACCCGAAGCTTGTCTGCCTCCTTGACTACTTGCGCCTTAGTCATAGTGGGAGCGTTAAGCCAGTGTTTAAGATAGTTTTTAGCTATTCTCACTGTGGTTTGCTGAGACTCTATCTCTACCTCCAACTTAGCTGCCTGATCTAAGATGCCAAGGCGTCTGGCATTGAGACTTTCAAGTGAGTATTCTGCGCTTGCTAGTGAAGCTTTTAACTCGTCTGTTCTGCTTGTCTTGTTCATTCGTCATCCTCACTGTGGTCTATAACTGCACCCACTCCATTAATTTGATCTTTCATTTCTTGGGTCATAGCGTCCATACGCGCCTTGCTTATCTTATCGTCAGCCGCTAACTTCGCTAATCTTTCTGGCTCATGGTCGTCAAGTAAGTCACCTAAGTTACTCATAGCTTAACCCCGCCAGTCTTAATACATTACGTAGTTTTACTACCTCGTATTCACCCTTCGGAAAAGTACAGTCAAGCGCAAAACCCAAAAGAGCAAGGTCAGTTTCCGACAGTTGGATGGGTTTAGTAGCTGAATCGTCAGAGTCAAAAGTAATACATACATCAGAACCCGTTGAATCATCTGCTAGTGCAATGTAATCAGCCAAAGCGTCCACACAAGCATCAAAGTCATTTTCTGTAACTTCGTCTAGGTCTACATCAAGGTCAGCGCAGACAAGGCATAGACTGTCGTAAACAGCGCACCCGTATCGGACATTTTTCATCAACCTTGAGTTGATCTTTTTACCGTTATGTTCGGCTGGCATTTGCTCGCGTGTTAGTAGCATACTTTGTAATAAGTTCATCGTTACTCTCCATTATTCAAGTTAGATATTAATTCATATACTGCGCCAATTAAAGCGCCAGTAATCAAAATACTCGGCACTCCGAAAACAAGAGGCCAAGTGTGTGGTAAAAAGACCACGTTAAATAGTGTGATTGAGTCCATCACTATTCCCCTAAGTCAATGTTATATAACCGTGTATGTAGCGCGACTAATTTCTTTTTAGCCCCTTCTTTTAGCTGTATGTCAGGCCCACCGCGCAACCAGTTACCGTCATAATTCACGCTGTCATTTTCGATTAAATCCATAGCCTTTATTATTGAGTCAACGGTGGTGTAATAGCTTACGTTTACGTTTGATGCTTTCATTCTGATACCCTCGCTTCGCTGTGATAGCTGGTTAATGATAGGTCACTAAATAAGAGACAATAAAAAGGGCCAATGAAGACCCTAAGAGCGTCCAGCATAATAGCTGCGCTAAGAACAAGCGCATGGCTTGCTCCCGTTTCCTGCGTTGTAGGTTAGTCATCGTCACTGCTCCACAATAGATCATCGGTAAAGCCCTCAAACAAGGTGGGTTCAAAGTCTTCGTTGTGGCTCTCTGCGTGGTGTTCGGTTATTGTGATTTCCATTAGCTGTTCATCCATTCGTCATAGGTTTTCATAGGCTTACCTGTTGTAAAGTCTATGCCCTTACCATCATCAGCAAACGACAGGTATAGCTGGTATTCAGAGTCGTTGGTTCCGCGTGTTTGGGTCTGCCAATCTGCGTTGTACTGCAAGTCTTGAGTATTCATTAGATAGCCTCACTATTAATAAACTGAGTTCCGTTAACCTGTTTAACGTCCACACCTAACGCCCTCAAACGGCTTCTAGTGACGTTTGTAGGCCAAGCTCTAAGAGTCTTTAGGTTTGGTGCTACTGACTCGGTACCGTGGTCGTAATCCGCTATATGATGACCATGCAAGTACACTCTTGAAACGTCATCGTTGAAGCGGTATTCAACAGCCGTGTTACCTGTTGACCATTGGCGGTCTTGACATTCGATAGCTTGCCACATTTGCTTTTCTATAGTTCTCATTGGGTAATACCTCGTTGTTAGTTTTATTAAAGGGTGGTTGGTTTGTGGTAACAGCTTCAGGGGAATTGGAGCCGCTACACCAAAACAACAGGTTTGGGTTTTTACTTATATAAACCAGCGCGTACTGCTGCAATATGAGCTTGTTCAATGCCGCAGATATAAGCGCATATCCAGTCATGTAGCTGTCGCTTGCCTATATGGCCCCCTCTAGATACGCAGTTAACACCGCCTTTAGCATTAGCCACCCTTTGCAACTCTACGCCGCCATAAGCATGACTAAGGGTATAAAACCCAACATCATTGAGAGGGTTGTACGGAGTCTTTTCTTCGTTGTTGAATAGCGTGTTTAGGTGCGACACCTGTTGTTCTAGCATTTGGTTAGTTATACGTTCCATTAGGTTATTCCTTTTGTGATAGCTGTTATTGATAGGTGATTCCGAATGAACCACCCATGTTAAATGCACATTGATGGGCTAACCATAACGTGCGAGTTTTCGTTGAGCGTTCTTTGATACGGTAGGCTTTACCTCCCATATACTTAATACTCTACGCTTAGAGCCAGCCGTGAAGTCTTGAACAACACCGCGCACAACTGCAAGCGCATGGCCCCGTACTAATACGACATAGTTTTTATTAGGGTCGAGGTAGTTAGGCAAGGTGCTAATTGTTTTAGCTTGGCTTTTAACTACCTTATGCGAGTAATTAAGTTTAGCTAATGTTTCTTTAGCGAATGTAGATTCCCAAAGAGAAGAGCGTATACCTCTACGCTTTACACGTCCCAGCTTACCCATAACATCGTGCGCCTTGATATAAGGCGTGTTAGTGGCAATGGCTATCGCCTTGACAGTACAGTCGTTATTCTCGTTAAACCTGTCAGATACAGGCTTACAGCTTTTGTATGTAATGCTCATAATAATTAAATCCTTAATGTTTGTTAGAAATTTAATCAAACCTTTGACTTGTGAAAAGCAAAAGGTTTTGTTAAACCTCCAAGCATCCCCTTTGCCGTACCGCGCTTATTTGTACAGACCCTAGTATCTGTACAGGTGGCGGTATTCATAAGTCGTGGTGCTATATGTCTATCTAATCAGATGACCTTTCGGCAGACAGCAATATCACGGTTAATGTGCAAAGCAGATGATGGAAAATGTTTGGAGGTTTAAAGAGCGTTGGCCCCTTAACAATTGAATTAGCTTACTTTAGGTAGTAACAAGTTTACGCAACCAGACATTAAGCTCACTAGGGAACCCACAACGTATGTCTGACATTCAACAAGGTTTCCCAATGCATCTGCCAAGCTAATCCAAATTGTTAAAGAGCGGGTCATGCAGGGCAGATGGTGCTTGCCTTGACGACACAATCATATTATCGCAATACGCGCCTAATGTCAAGACACTTGTGAGCTAATGACTGTAATGGGTGGTCTTTTTGGTGCCTATATAGGTAGGAGGTTTCTAAGGTGTCTGTAGATAGGTGTTCAGGATAGGTGAAAACAATAGGTAGTAAAAAGAAAACAATAGGCTGGAAAAAGAGAGAGTTTTGAAAGGGCTTGAAAGCCTTATGGTGTGGGCTTATTGAGTCCTTATGAGCCTTCAAGAGCATTTAGTATCCCCTATAAAGCCTATATAAATCAACAGCTTAGGGTATCTCAACGGTAATCTGGTGGTAACTGACGCTTTCAAAAGGATTCTAAGGGGGTCTAGGGGGGTAGCGGCCTCCCGCATACATTAAAAAAGGATAACATATTTTTAGTTATAAATCTTAAAGACTCCACAAGACCATCCACAAGACCATCCATAAGACCATCCACAAGACTCCATAAATACTTGCACCCTATATGATATATAATCATATATGTATAGGTAGGAAGTATGTAGTATGTAGTATTGTATATGTATGTAGGTAGGGGGGTATGTAGTAGTAGTATATCGCTGGGTAAGATGAGGTTATCTATAGGGAGGCAACGAGTTCCCTTAGAAGGGTACGCGAATTGATAAACAAGGGGGGTCAGTGAAAGCCCCACAGCACTAAGGCTGTAGAGCGTTTTCAAACAGAGGTTTTATATCCAAGAGTTACTAGAGACTCGCATATCGCTTGTATTGAGATTTCCTATGAACTTATCTAGCTCTATGTCTAGGAGTTCATTGTGTCTTTCCACCATTAGCTCGTCTGCATCTGTAGCCATTTGTTCGACCCAGTAGGCTGTAGCCATAGCTAGGGCATCTAAACGGTCATCATGGGCTAACGCTCCACGGTCTTTAGTTATCCTAGTCATCTGGTAGAACAGTGAGTATCTCTGAGCTATGTCATTAGGATACTTCTGAATCGAATCGTAGTCCTTCTGAATCACGTCTTTATCAAACACTAGCCTGTGTTGGTTCATCACTGGCTCAAGAGTGTCAATGATTCTTAACTCTTTCTGTTTGCTGTGTCTGACTTCTTCCAAGGTCACAGGGTATGCTTTAGTAAAGTAAGGTTTGATTAGTTCACTGAACATACCGTCACCGAAGTTACTTTCTACTAGCACATAGTTCACCTTGTTTCTCTTAGCAATGTCTACTAAAGACTCTAGCGTCTGCCCTGAGTAACCACCGTCTACACCACCAGCATCAGGGCAGTAGAGGAAGCCATTGAGCATCTTAAGGACACAATAGGAGGTCTCATCACTACCGCGACCAGAGGGGTCTATCGCCATGACTGAACCTGAGTAATCTACCCAATCACCAGAGAGCTTAAAAGGCTCGTAGAAGCGGTCTCCACGCATCCCTAAGTTGGGTACGTCTTTAACTTCAAGGTGGCTTAGAGTACCGTGTATTGGCTTCTCAGGAGCCTTAGAAATGTCTACTGACATAACGATAAGGTCTTTAAGCTTCAAGGGGTGTCTGTCTGCATCGCTTAAGCTTGTGTCTAGTTGGAACTGTAGTGCATACCCTGAGCGTCCATAAGATAACTCACGTTCTAGTAAGTCTTCCTCATCGAATCTCATGGGGTCTGTAGGTTGCCATTCTAGCTTGTCATTAGCGATAAGCTCATCCATTAAGGTAGGGGCGATACGATCACCGTACCTGTTTACCTGATCTGGTCTAGGGTAACGAGAGGGCCATATCCGAGTAATATATCCCTTGTCCTGTAGAGCATCGTATAAGGACTCTTCGGTCTGAGGTGTCCCAAGGTAGATGATCTTAGAGGTGTCTAAAGGTTTCAGTACGGCATCGAACTCAGTCACTAGGGTCGTAAGCTTCTCACGCATCTGTTGAGTCTGCGAGTTGTTAGGAACCTCAATGTCATCTGCAATGATAAGGTCTGCGCGTGAGCCTGTTAGCTGACCAGTAATACCCACCGACTTAACACTAGGACTGTGTGAGGCCATAGCACCATTTACGTTAAATGCTATTCTGCTCCATAGTTGGTCTTTGTCGGGGATAAGATGGGCCAGTAGTGGCATTTCCATAATGAGTCTTTGAGTAAACATAGAGAACGCATCTGCACGTTCCTTGCTTGCAGACACCACCATGATCTTAAGGTCAGGGTCTAGCATTAAACGCCACACCACATAGGCACTGGTAATGTAGGACTTACCTACACCACGGAACGCCTGAATGATGGAACGCTTACCGCTAGTCTGAAGATACTCTGCTATGTCGTATTGAACCTTAGTAGGTTCGGGTAATGCTAGTTGTTTCCACACAAGGAACAAGAAGTTTCTAAAGTCTTTTAAGGGGTGTACTGTCTCCACACTTATATACCTCCCTTGTATTAGTGGCTTAGAGAATCTTGAAGAGACTCACTATTAAACGGTAGGGCATCCAGTAGACCGTCTAAAGGAGAACCTTGAACGGGCATAGCGTCTATGTTGTTGTCTTTGAGAAACTTAATAGCGTTGCTTATATCTGCTGGTTTAGCATCACCTGACTGCACACGATCTAATAGCTCTTGGGCTACTGCGGTGTGGAGTACAGATAATGTCTTTTCTAAACTAATATCCATTTTTACCTTTCCTCCATCCTCGATTCTTAGTCTTTGATTGGATTGATAAGTTACTAGGTGAGTTGTTAGTGGGGTTACGGTCTTTATGATCTACGTCTTTACCGTCACCTTTCTTAGCAACACCTTTCTTGATTAATAATGATCTGGCCTTGTTGCGACCAGACCTATTCTTTCTTTGTTCTGGTTTAGAGTGGTACGAATCATATTCGTGTCTGTAGTTTCTAGGCTTCATTTAGTGAGTCCTTTAGACTTCTCAAAGCTTCTTAAGCCACCTAGACCTAATAGGGACATGACAAGCGTTGTTAGTTCTGCCGAAGCGATTGCTGGTAGTTCTGCTGGTAGTGCAAAGTAGGCATTGATGAGTCCAGCAAAGGGAAGGATAAGGAACTGGTAGCCAAGACCAATTGCACATACCCAACCGATTGCTGGCCTCCAACCAGCCACGAACACAGACGAATGTTTAGCACTTTCGATGTTAGCCATTGCCTGTAGAACGTGGGGTTTTTGGAGGTGTTCTTGGACTTTAAGAGCAGCGTTGGCTCTCTCTTCATCCGAAGTAAACAGGTCATCAAGACCTTCCATGACACTCCCTGCAATACCTGCTAGGGGGTTAATAGGCATGGTTATTCCTAGTTTAAGTTTCTTATACTTTACAATGTATACTGTAATGTTCACTTTAATGTGAACTTACTATTAGTTTATGTGAACTAACTATTAGTTTTTAAGTCCCCATCCACTTGGACAGGACTGAAGTACCCACACCGCCTAGACCGATAGATAGCAACATAGCCCCTGCAAGGAATCCCTTGCCTTTGACTAGCTGCTTCTCTAGGTCATTGATGCGGTTACTTAAGATTACTGTTGTTTCGTTTAAAGATTCGACTTGAGTGGTTAGGGTTTCAACAAGTGTTACAAACCTTCCTGCGTCATAGTCTGTCATGTTAGACATGATGTTACCCTTTCATATATACAGCTATTCCGAATAAAAGACCCATAGCTAGAATCATGCAGATTCCTATATTAGTAGCTAGCTCTAGGTCTTTCTGTAACTTAGCGTTTCTTCTGATACGCTCATTAACTTTTTCTTGCTCTTCTTCTCTTCGTTGTCTGTGCCATTCAGCCTCAAACTTCACGAAGTCACTCCAACCATTGAGTCTGCTTTTTTTAAGATGGAACTCAAGCTGCTCGCGCTGAATGCGAAGCTGCTCTTGGTATTGAAAGCATTCTAATGCGCTTCCTCTACTGGAGGCATCGCCAGCTTTATCTTTCACCTTTTGTGTAGCTGACAAGTATTCACCAAGTGCCGTGGACATTTGGTAGAGTTGTTGTCCGTTTTTCAAAGCAGTCGATAGAGTCTTCCAGATTGCATTTGCAGCCGCGATTTCCATTAGCATAGCCAATACCTCCTGCTATATTCTTGGGTTTCATAGGGTTCTTTGGATGGTTGTACTACTAGATATTCTTCGGGGCGTTGGGCTGTTTGGGACACCGTTGGCTCTATGAGTAAAGCCTTGCCTTCAGGAAGAAGAGAAGTTGATTGATGTACCAAAGGAAGCCCTGTTGGGCTAGACCACATTGTTATATGGACTGCATATTTCTAGCGCAGAACGCTGTAGAAGTTTTGTTGTCTTCTACTTTTACTACCGAGTA
>Ga0209119_1000419_pt1 | contig 43203 bp, 38 predicted proteins | sample COG_03_FD_184747 | JGI IMG/M metagenome (GOLD analysis project Ga0209119, IMG submission 184747) | Pelagic Microbial community sample from North Sea - COGITO 998_met_03 (SPAdes) (version 2) | ecosystem: Environmental > Aquatic > Marine > Neritic zone/Coastal water | place: Helgoland, sampling...
ATCCTTTTGGACAAAAAGAGTATTTGTTAGGAAATATTGATGAAGGTTATATTTTAGCACCAGGAGACGAGTTAAGAATTACAGTTTTTGGAGATAATAACCTTGAATTTGTTTCTAAAATAGATCTTAATGGTAATATATCTTTTCCAAATTTAGGTGTCTTTTTTGCTGCTGGTAATTCTTTTGCTACCGTTAAAAATAGATTAAAAATATTTTTAGGAAAATACTACAGTGGCTTATTATCAACTCCCAATCGTACATTCTTAGATGTTTCTCTCACTCAGATAAGACCTGTAAAAGTATCTGTTTTAGGTAATGTAACTACCCCAGGACCTCATTTAGTAAATGGCATGGCAACTGTCTTAAATGCATTGTATGCCTCGGGAGGTATAAGTACCTCAGGTACATTAAGAGATGTTAAAGTCTACAGAAATAACAAACTCATTAAAACGATTGACCTATACGACTATATCACCCAGGGAAACATAGACCAAGACATTAGACTTGCCAATAACGATGTGTTGTTTGTAGGACCAAGAATATCTTCGGTAACTCTTCAAGGAAAAGTAAGAACAGCAGCCATTTATGAAATCAAACAAGGAGAAACACTAGAAGATTTATTCAAGTATTCAGGAGGGCTCTCTGCAGTTGCTTCTACCAATGCTGTAAATGTATCTAGAATTAAACCTTTTAAAGATAGAAATCAAGAATTGGTATTTGATCGTTTTTTAACAACGGTAAACTACAGCAATCAAAACTCTAAGGGGTTTGTCTTAACAGATGGAGATGTGGTAAACGTGCAAGAAATTTTAACCAAACAAAAAAATAAAGTATTTATTGAAGGAAATGTAAATGCTCCGGGAAGCTATGCCTTAGATATTTATAAAGATTTAAAAACCTTAATTAACACAGGTGCTAAAGGAGTATCTATGAATACCTATTTTCAGAAGTTAGATATCAATAGAGAGGATGGTCAAGGAAATCTGTCTTTTAAAACCTACAATTTATCAAGTGTGTTAAATGATAAGGTAACAGTTACACTTCAAGAAAACGATCGTATTAAAATATATTCTTTAGAGGAGGTTCGAGGAGAGCAAAAAGTCACTATTTCTGGGTTTGTTTCGGAACCGAAAACTGTTTTTTGGAGTGATAATCTATCCATTTTTGATTTAATTTTTCAGTCAGTATCCTATGATGAACTAGAATTTCAATCCAAAGTATTAACGAGTCGTTTAGATTTAAAGAGGTTTGATGAACAGACCGGCTTATACAATTTATCTCAATACAGCATAGATAATTTAGAAGACCTAAAAACTACCTATTTAATGCCAAAAGATGAGGTAGTCTTATACACCAAGTCTGTAACTCAAGACATCACACCTACATATACAGTTTTAGGAAAGGTATCTAATCCAGGTGAGTTTTCTTTAGGGAATACAACCTATGTTGAAGATGCCATTCTAATAGCAGGAGGTTTTTTAGATGTAGCAGATCAAACATTTGTGAACATCAATCGCATGGATAGAGATTTAGAGAAAGGAACCTATTCTAAATTGAAAAAATATCAGGTAGATATAGATTATATGTTAGGGAATAAAGATAAACCATCTAACCCTTTTATTTTAGAAAATAAAGATATCATAACTGTTACTTCACCTATCAGAGCATTAGGTCAACCAATTGTTTCTATTCAAGGAGAAGTCAACTATCCTCAATCAATTATTATAGAGAGTGATAGAGTAGCATTGGGGAAAATGATTGATTTAGCAGGTGGTTTGACTCTTAATGCTAGCCTAAGTAGTTCTTACATTATTAGAGATGGTTCTAAGCTATATTTGGATTTAAATAAAAAACTAGATTATAATGCAACCACTCTTATAGATAATGATATCATAGTAATCGGTTCTAATCTAGAGACAATAAAAACCTCAGGAGCGCTTTTGAATCCCGCAAATTTTATTTGGAATGAAGGTAAAAGAGCAAGATATTATATTAGAAAATCTGGTGGTACCAAGAAACGGATTGAAAGCATGCAAGTAAGACAAGCTAATGGAAAAACAGAAAAAATAGGCTTGTTTAAAAACCCAACCATATATCCTGGTTCTCAAATAATAGTCACCGAAAAACCAGTAAAAACTAAAGATGGTAATGTAAATAAATTTTTCGATGATTTTATAAGGATATTCTCAGTTGTAACTGGCGCTTTTACAACCCTTATTTTAGCTAAAAACTTATAGGTATGAATAGTTCTCAACAACCACATATAGAATCAGAAGACCAGATAGACATCATTGCCCTAATTTCTAAAGTTTGGGCGGGTAGAAAATTTGTCATCAAATCAGCTGTTATTGCATCCGTTATAGGTGTTCTTGTAGCCATATCGACTCCTAATACCTATACAGCTTCTTCCATGTTTACACCAAACTCTAGTGGAGGTTCTTCCGGAGGCAGTAGTGGATTAAAAGGATTGGCCTCGTTGGCAGGGATCAATATAGGTTCTAGTATGGAGGGCGCTAAAGAGATTTCTCCGATGTTGTACGGAAAAATATTGGAGAGCTACACCTTCAAAAAAGAATTGTTAGAGGCGCCGCTTTTAAATTTAGATAATGTAACTTCTTTAAGAGACTTTTTTGAAAAAGAAGCTTCTTCATCTTCTTTTTTTGGAACAGTAAAAGAGTATACCATCGGTTTACCATCAAAAATTATTGGATGGTTTAAATCAGAACCCAAAGAACCTTCTTTACAGTCTGTAGAAGGGATGAATACTGTCTCTGAAGAAGAGTTTGAGTATTTTAAAGGGATTGATAAAATGTTGTCTCTAAACATTAATGACAAAGATGGGTATTTAGAAATTACTGCTACCAGTAAACTTCCTCAATTAGCAGCACAATTGGTGAAAAATGGGGAAAATATCTTACAGAATCAAATCATCGCCATTAAAACAAAGTCTAGTTCAGAGTTATTAGTTTATTTAGAAGAACAATATACCATCAAAAACAAACTGTTAATTGAAGCGCAAGACAATTTAGCTAATTTTAAAGATCGGAATTTAAATATCTCTAGAAGTAGTTTTTCGAATGCACAAACTCGTTTAGAAGCAGAGCTTCAAGTAGCCACTTCCGTATTTCAAAATGTGGTGACTCAGTTAGAGCAAGTAAAATTGCAAGTGGCAAAAGACACCCCGGTGTTTTCTTTTTTGAAGCCAGTGGTGGTTCCAACAGAAAAATCTGCACCAAAACGTAGCCTCATTGTCATTATTTGGTTGTTTTTGGGAGTAGTTGTCAGTATTGGGTATTTGTTAGCTAAAGAACCATTGCTAGATATGATCAAACAAATTAAAAACAATCCATCATAAATGATTGCCCTAGATTCTAAGAAATGGTTTGTAGTTTATACCAAACCTAGAAACGAGTTAAAAGTCTCACAAAGACTTTCGGTTTTAGGGGTAGAGAACTATACTCCAACAAAAATAGAAGTTAGGCAATGGTCTGACAGAAAGAAAAAGATACTAGTGCCTTTATTGCCTTCTATGGTGCTTGTGAGTATCCATGAAAAGGAGGTAAACAAGGTGTTTGAGGTGCCAGGTGTGGTTCGATATTTATTTGAGAACCAAAAACGAGCTGAGGTTTCCAATGAGGAGGTGTTGGCAATGAAATATTATTTAGAGAACGTTTATTACTCAAATAAAAAAGAGTTAGCAGTAGGTGAAACGGTGAAAGTTCCATTATTAGAAAAGGAAGCAACCGTGATCTCTGTGAAAGGAAAAAATTGTTTAGCTCAGTTAAAAAAACTAGGAGCTATTGTATCATTTCAACTGAATTAATCAGTTGATTTTTTTTGGTTAAGAATTTCCATTACTGTGAGTAGTGAGGGCGAAGCCGTAACTTAAAGTAATGTTTTCAGTTTAAATGAGCTGTAAAATAAAAAACGGACTACCGGTGGTAGTCGAGAAAAAATAAGTTATGAAAGTCGGAATTAACAAATCACTTAAATTGAATTTAAAAATGAACAAAGTAATACAGAAACAAATTTTAATTTTAATCCTAATCCTAATATCTTTTTTATCATGTGAAAAAACAGATGATACAATTATAAATAACGATTATACAATAGAACTTTTATTTGTTGCTAACGAAGGAAACTTTGGAAGTGAAGATGGTTCAATTTCTATAATAAATCAAAATGGAGAAATTAGTACTGTTGAAAACATTGGAGATACAGTTCAATCGCTATTAGTTTTTAATGATCAATTATTTGTAATCGTAAATAATTCACATAAAATTAAAGTATATAATATTTCCGAAGATGGATTAATGCTAGATTATGAAATTTCAACTAATAACTCATCACCAAGAGAAATGGTTATAATTGATAATAAACTCTATTTTACTAATTGGAATACAAAAGATGTAAAAGTTTTAAATTTATTATCATACAGCATAGAATCATCAATTACTTTAGAGGGCTTACCTGAATCTATAATTAGTGACGGTGTAAATTTATTTGTAGGTATTATGATGAATGAGGATTATACAGATGCTTCAACTGTAGTAAAGATTAATCCTAATACTAACCAAGTAATTGCTACCTACGATGTTGGTGACGGCCCAACGTCACTAATATTAGAGGATAGTAAGATTTTTGTAGCTAGAACTTTCTATGACAGTAATTGGAATGCATTCCATGGTACAAGCTCAATTGATTTAAATTCCAACAATACGGTTAATATAGTTAATTATGGTTTAGGCACAGCATGTGGAGGCTCTATACATTCTTTTAAGGGTTCTCCATTTAGAAGTTTCGAAGGAGGAGTTGCATCTATTAAACAAGATTTAACTATAGATGAAAGTACTTTAATTGGAAATTATGATGCGCAAAATGTTTATTCTGTTGAAACTATTGGTGATAGAGTTTATGTTGGAACATATGATGGTTATGTGAAAGTTTTAACTGAAAATAATATAGAAATTGCTGATTACAAAGTAGGAGATTTTCCTGGTGATTTCGAAATGTGGAGACAATAATGGAAATAAACAAAATAAAAAAAGTTTTACAAGAAAGAATCTTAGTGTTGGATGGTGCCATGGGTACCATGTTGCAGGCCTATAAGTTTACCGAAGAAGATTTTAGAGGAGAACGCTTTAAAGACTATCCAACTCCACTTCAAGGCAATAATGATTTGCTGTCTATTACACAGCCAGAAGCAATTAAAACTATTCATGGAAAATATTTTGAAGCTGGTGCAGATATTATAGAAACCAATACTTTTTCAGGAACTACTATTGCCATGGCAGATTATCAAATGGAAGATTTGGTATATGAATTGAACTACCAATCTGCAAAAATCGCCAAAGAAGTTGCTGAAGAATTTACAGCAAAAGAACCACACAAACCAAGGTTTGTTGCGGGTTCTATAGGGCCAACCAATAGAACTGCTAGTATGTCTCCAGACGTGAACGATCCTGGTTATAGAGCAGTGACTTTTGACGAATTAAGAATTGCATACAAACAACAAGTAGAAGCTTTAGTTGAAGGTGGTGTAGATATTTTATTAGTAGAAACTGTGTTTGATACCCTCAATGCAAAAGCGGCATTATTTGCTATTGAACAAGTAAAAGAGGAAAAAAACATCGATATGCCTGTCATGTTGAGTGGAACTATCACAGATGCTTCGGGCAGAACATTGTCTGGACAAACAGCAGAAGCATTTTTAATTTCTGTCTCACATATTCCATTATTATCTGTTGGATTTAATTGCGCTTTAGGAGCTAATTTATTACAGCCACATTTGGAATCAATAGCAAATAAAACAAATTTTGCTGTTTCTGCACATCCAAATGCAGGGTTACCGAATGCTTTTGGAGAATATGATGAAACTCCAGAAGAAATGGGAGCCCAAATTGAAGAATATTTAAAGAAAAACTTAATTAATATTATTGGAGGTTGTTGCGGTACAAGTCCAGAGCATATTCGTGTTATTGCAAAATTAGCAGAAAGCTACAAACCAAGAGTTTTTACTGAACCAATTTTAGAATCTCTACAATAGAAGAATGAAGATATTTCAAACTAAATACATGAGATTGTCTGGTTTAGAGCCTTTGGTTTTGAATAAAAACAGCAATTTTATCAATGTAGGAGAGCGAACAAATGTAGCTGGGTCTAAAAAGTTTTTACGATTAATAAAAGAAGAAAAATTTGATGAAGCACTTGATATTGCAAGACATCAAGTAGATGGTGGAGCGCAAATCGTCGACATTAATATGGATGATGGTTTGATTGATGGAAAACAAGCCATGGTGCGTTTCTTGAATTTAATTGCAGCTGAACCAGATATTTGTAGAGTTCCACTAATGATTGATAGCTCTAAATGGGAGATTATAGAAGCTGGTTTGCAAGTTGTTCAGGGAAAATGTGTGGTTAATTCAATTTCTTTGAAAGAAGGAGAAGATAAATTTATTTGGGAAGCCACACAAATAAAACGCTACGGAGCTGCCGTAATTGTGATGGCTTTTGATGAAGTAGGGCAGGCAGATAATTATGAACGAAGAATTGAGATAGCGAAAAGATCTTATGATGTTTTAGTACACAAAGTAGGGTTTCCTTCAGAGGATATTATTTTCGATTTAAATATTTTTCCTGTAGCAACAGGAATGGAGGAGCATAGAAGAAACGCCATCGATTTTATAGAGGCTACAAAATGGGTTCGAGAAAATCTTGAAAATGTTTCTGTAAGTGGTGGTGTGAGTAATGTCTCGTTTTCTTTTAGGGGGAATAATGGTGTTCGCGAAGCAATGCATTCTGTTTTTTTGTATTATGCCATTCAAAATGGAATGAACATTGGTATTGTAAACCCAGCATTGCTTGAAGTTTACGATGATATTCCTAAAGATTTATTAGAGCATGTAGAGGACGTAATTTTAGATAGAAGAGAAGATGCTACAGAACGTTTACTAGATTTTGCTGAAACTGTAAAAGGTTCAAAAAAAGAAAAAACAGTCGATTTATCCTGGAGAGAAAATCCATTACAAGATAGAATTACACATGCTCTGGTAAAAGGTATAGATGCTTTTATCATTGAGGATGTGGAACAAGCAAGACTCGAAGCAACAAAACCTATCGAGGTAATAGAAGGTCATCTAATGATTGGAATGAATGTTGTTGGGGATTTATTTGGAGCAGGAAAAATGTTTTTACCACAGGTAGTAAAATCTGCGCGTGTCATGAAAAAAGCTGTAGGGTATTTAAACCCATTCATTGAAGCAGAAAAAGGAGAGGAGCAAAAAGCATTAGGTAAAATTTTAATGGCTACAGTAAAAGGAGATGTACACGATATTGGTAAAAATATAGTGAGTGTTGTTTTAGGTTGTAATAATTATGAAATTGTAGATTTAGGAGTGATGGTTCCTCCTGAAAAAATAATTGAAGCGGCAAAAAGAGAACAAGTTGATGCCATAGGTTTAAGTGGATTAATTACCCCTTCTTTAGATGAAATGGTTTATTTAGCTAAAGAGATGGAGCGTCAAAATTTTGACTTGCCGCTATTAATAGGAGGTGCAACAACTTCAAAAGCGCATACTGCCGTTAAAATAGATACACAATACAAAAATGCGGTTGTTCATGTAAATGATGCCTCTAGAGCAGTCACTGTAGTGGGTGATTTACTGAATAAGAAAACATCCAATGAATATGTTGTGAAGTTGAAGAAAGAATATGATGAATTCAGAACAAAGTTTTTAAAACGCGGTAAAGAAAAATCATATATTTCTATTAAAGAAGCCCGACAAAGAAAATACAAAATAGATTGGGATACCTGCGAAATTATAAAACCAAAAGAGATTGGGATCCAAACTCTAGAACAGTTGAGTTTAAAGGAATTAGTTCCCTTCATCGATTGGAGCCCCTTTTTTAGAAGTTGGGATTTACACGGTAAATTTCCAGCTATTCTTACCGATGAAATTGTTGGAGAACAAGCTTCAATACTGTATGAGGAAGCGCAACAAATGATCGATAAAATAATTGCAAAACAGCTTTTAAAACCAAAAGCTATTTTTGGTTTATTTGAGGCAAATACGATCAATGAAGATGATATCTCTGTTCAAAAGAAAGGTGAGGAAGTGGCTATTTTTAGAACCTTACGTCAACAATTAAAAAAACGAGAAGGAGTTCCAAACATAGCTCTATCAGATTTTATTGCTCCAAAAACAACCAATAAAACAGATTATATAGGCGCTTTTTGTGTCGCTATTTTTGGCGGACAAGAATTAGCAAATCATTATCGAACTAATGGAGACGATTACAATGGAATTATGGTACAAGCAATTGCAGACAGATTTGCAGAAGCTTTTGCGGAATATTTGCACAAACAAATTAGAATGAAACATTGGGGATATGCATCAAGTGAAGCACTAACTAATGATGATTTAATAAAAGAAAATTATAAAGGCATTCGGCCTGCTCCAGGATATCCAGCATGTCCGGATCATTTGGAAAAAGAAACAATTTGGGAGCTGTTAGATGTTGAAAATCAAATAGGAGTTCGGTTAACCGAAAGTTTAGCCATGTGGCCTGCTGCTGCAGTTTCAGGGTATTATTTTGCACATAAAGAAGCCAAATATTTTGGTTTGGGAAAAATTACAAATGATCAACTCGAAGATTATGCAGATCGAAAGGGAATTAGTAAGTCAAAAGCTAAAAAATGGTTACATCCTAATTTAGCAGAATAAATCAATTATTTATTGCTCTATAATGAAAAAAGAAAAAAAACCAGATTTAGTAGTTTTTAATGAAGAGACTCAACAATATGATGCTGCATTAAAGCCTTATGGGACTTCTGCAAGCTCTCCTGTAATAAAACCTTTAAACACAGCAACGTGGCGTAATGATGGTGTGCAGCGTGTGAATAAGCAATTTCAATCTAAATTTGAAGAAGTTAGAGATGAATACGAGCAATTAATACAAAAATTTCAATACAATGATTTAGTGTATAATTCGAAATTTAGTTTTGAGCCCAATATAGGAGAAGTTTATTATTTGTATAATAATAAAAAGGCAGAATCTTTTTTATCTATCATTACACCAAATCAATGTAGTTTTGACTATATAGGATCTTTTAGATTAAATTCTAATAAAATGTGGGAAAAGTTAGATGCTTAGTGATAAAATATTACAGCTTTAAATAAAATTTAACACAAAACTGACAATATTCAGTGTATATGAAGATAACAGATCACATAAAAAAGGCAAACGAGAAAACATTATTTTCTTTCGAAATTATTCCGCCTAAAAAAGGAAATAATATTCAAGAATTGTACGACAATATAGATCCCTTAATGGAATTTAATCCTCCTTTTATAGATGTGACTACATCAAGGGAAGAATATGTTTATGTTGATAAGGGCGATGGTTTGTTAGATCGAAAAATAACACGGACACGTCCAGGAACACTAGGTATTTGTGCCGCAATCAAACATAAATACGATGTTGATACTGTTCCTCACGTTTTGTGTGGTGGTTTTACAAAAGAAGAAACAGAATATTTACTAGTTGACTGTGACTATTTAGGAATTCAAAATGTTATGGCTTTAAGAGGAGATGCTATGAGTCACCAAAAGTATTTTGAAAAAACAAATGGCGGGCATCCATTCGCTAAAGATTTAGTTACTCAGATTAATGATTTAAATTCGGGAAAGTATTTACATGATGTAATTGAAACAAGTCATAAATCTAATTTTTGTATAGGTGTTGCAGGTTATCCAGAAAAACATTTAGAATCACCTTCTATGCAAACAGATTTAAAGTATTTAAAAGAAAAAGTAGATGCAGGTGCAGATTATATAGTAACACAAATGTTTTTTGATAATCAAAAATATTTTGACTTTGTAAATGCTGCAAAACAGATTGGAATAGATGTACCTATTATTCCGGGAATTAAGCCTATAGCTGTAACACGACACTTACAGTTATTGCCTCAAGTATTTCGAATAGATTTGCCAGAGGCATTAATTAAAGCAGTACAAAATTGTAAAACAAACAAAGAGGTTAGACAAGTAGGTATTGAATGGGCAATTCAACAGTCTAAAGAGTTACTAGAAGCAGGAGTCCCTGTTTTACATTATTATTCAATGGGAAAATCAGATAATATAAAAAAAATAGCATCTGCTATATTTTAATAATTTAATAAAAGAAAGAATATTATGTCATATTTATTTACTTCAGAAAGTGTTTCTGAAGGACATCCAGATAAAGTTGCAGATCAAATATCAGATGCATTAATCGACAATTTTTTAGCGTTTGATAAATCTAGTAAAGTAGCCTGTGAAACTTTAGTTACTACTGGGCAAGTTATATTAGCAGGTGAAGTAAAATCTAAAACGTATTTAGATGTACAACAAATTGCTAGAAATGTTATTAATAGAATTGGTTACACAAAAAGTGAATATATGTTTGATGGTAATTCTTGTGGAGTTCTATCTGCAATCCATGAGCAATCTCCAGACATAAATCAAGGCGTAGATAGAGCAAACCCTGAAGATCAAGGTGCAGGAGACCAAGGTATGATGTTTGGGTATGCTACCGATGAAACCGAAAACTACATGCCTTTAGCTTTAGAATTGTCTCACAGACTTTTAAAAGAATTGGCAGAGATCCGTAGAGAAAATTCAGATATTACCTACTTAAGGCCTGACGCAAAAAGCCAAGTTACCATTGAGTATTCTGATGATAACATACCTCAAAGAATAGACGCTATTGTTATTTCTACACAACATGATGATTTTGATGCATCTGAAGAAGTAATGCTATCAAAAATTAAAAAAGATATTATAGAAATTTTGATACCAAGAGTAATTGCAAAATTACCAGTTCATATTCAACAATTGTTTACAGATGATATCACCTATCATATCAATCCAACAGGAATTTTTGTTATTGGAGGTCCGCATGGAGATACTGGTCTAACAGGACGTAAAATTATTGTAGATACTTATGGAGGAAAAGGTGCACATGGTGGAGGCGCTTTTTCTGGAAAAGACCCAAGTAAAGTAGATAGATCTGGTGCTTATGCTACAAGACATATTGCTAAAAACTTAGTTGCAGCTGGTTTATGTAAAGAAGTTTTAGTTCAGGTTTCTTATGCCATCGGGGTGGCAAAACCAACGAGTATAAATGTAGAAACGTATAGAACTGCAACAGTTGATTTGACAGACGGAGAAATCAGTAAAAAAGTAGAAGAAATTTTTGATATGCGTCCTTACTTTATAGAAAAACGTTTAAAATTAAGAACACCTATTTATTCAGACACTGCTGCTTATGGACATATGGGTAGAACACCAGAAATTAAAACCGTAACCTTTACCAATCCTATGGGCGAAACTGTTTCTAAAGAAATAGAAACTTTTACTTGGGAAAAATTAGATTATGTAGATAAAATTAAAAATAAATTTAATATATAGTTATGAGCACAAATACAGCGTATGTACCGTTTAAAGTTAAAGATATTTCTTTAGCGGACTGGGGTAGAAAAGAAATTGAATTAGCAGAGGCAGAAATGCCAGGTTTAATTAGTTTAAGAGAAGAGTATGGAGATTCTCAGCCTTTAAAAGGAGCAAGAATTGCAGGTTGTTTGCATATGACAATTCAGACGGCTGTTTTAATTGAAACTTTACAGGCTTTAGGTGCAGAAGTTACCTGGAGTTCTTGTAATATTTTTTCTACACAAGATCAGGCTGCTGCTGCAATTGCTGCAACAGGAACTGCTGTTTATGCTTGGAAGGGAATGAACGAAGAAGAATTTGACTGGTGTATAGAACAAACTTTATTTTTTGGAGAAGACAAAAAACCATTAAATATGATATTAGATGATGGTGGAGATTTAACCAATATGGTTTTAGATAGATATCCAGAATTAGCTGCAGGTATTAATGGTTTGTCAGAAGAGACCACTACAGGGGTTCATAGACTTTACGAAAGAGTTAAAAACGGAACGTTACCAATGCCAGCTATTAATATTAATGATTCTGTAACCAAATCTAAGTTTGATAATAAGTACGGTTGTAAAGAATCTGCAGTAGATGCAATTCGTAGAGCAACAGATATTATGTTAGCAGGAAAAAGAGTAGTAGTTTGTGGTTATGGAGATGTTGGGAAAGGTACAGCAGCGTCATTTAAAGGTGCAGGTTCTATTGTTACGGTTACAGAAATAGACCCAATTTGTGCATTACAAGCAGCTATGGATGGTTTTGAAGTTAAAAGACTAGAAACTGTTGTTGCCAATGCAGATATCGTAATTACAACAACAGGAAATAAAGGAATTGTTAGAGGTGAGCACTTTGAAGCAATGAAAGATAAAGTTATAGTTTGTAATATTGGACACTTTGATAATGAAATTGATGTTCCTTATTTAAATAACAATAGCGAGAAAGTAGAAATTAAGCCACAGGTAGACAAGTATACTATTAATGGTAAAGATATTATTTTGTTAGCAGAAGGACGTTTAGTAAACTTAGGTTGTGCAACAGGACACCCAAGTTTTGTAATGTCTAATTCATTTACCAACCAAACTTTGGCGCAAATAGAGCTTTGGAATAATGCAGACGCTTATGAAAATAAAGTTTACATGTTACCAAAACATTTAGATGAAAAAGTTGCCAAATTGCATTTAGAAAAAATAGGGGTAGAACTTACAGAATTGCATAAAGACCAAGCAGAATATATTGGTGTTACTGTGGAAGGACCTTACAAGCCTGAGCATTATAGATACTAAATAGTTGTTACTTGTATTATTTACAAATAACTTAAATTATTAAAGATAATAATAATGGACTTTAATAAATCAAAAAAAAATGAATATTACAGTTATAGGTAGCGGATATGTTGGGCTCGTCTCAGGGACTTGTTTTGCTGAGATGGGAAACAGGGTTACTTGTGTAGATATAGATCGCGTAAAGATTGAAAAACTAAACCAAGGGATCATTCCAATTTTTGAACCAGGTTTAGAAAACATGGTGTTAAAAAATGTAAAGAATAAAAATTTATTTTTTACAACCGAATTAGCTGAGGCGTTACAAAATTCAGAGATTGCTTTTATAGCAGTTGGAACTCCTATGGGTGATGATGGTTCTGCAGATTTACAATACGTATTAGCAGTAGCGAAATCGATTGGACAATCGATGCAAAAAAGATTGATTGTGGTGGATAAATCTACAGTTCCTATTGGAACTGCAGATAAAGTAAAGGCGACCATTCAAAATGAGTTATATGCTAGAGGTTCTAATTTAAAATTTGATGTGGTTTCGAATCCTGAATTTTTAAAGGAGGGAGCTGCTATTGCAGATTTTATGAAACCAGATCGAGTTGTGATAGGAAGTGATTCTGATTATGCTATTGAGAAAATGAAACAACTATATCATCCTTTCTGTATGTCAAGAGATCGTTTCATATCTATGGATATCCGTTCTGCAGAAATGACAAAATATGCTGCCAATGCAATGCTAGCTACCAAAATATCTTTTATGAATGAAATTGCCAATATGTGTGAAAGGGTAGGGGCAGATGCTAATCAGGTAAGAATTGGAATTGGTTCTGATCAACGTATAGGATACAGTTTTATATACCCAGGAGCTGGTTATGGAGGTTCTTGTTTTCCAAAAGATGTAAAAGCACTGAGGAAGATAGCTAAAGAAAATGGCTATACTGCTCAATTAATCACCGCAGTAGAAGAGGTGAACGATGCTCAGAAATTAGTAATCGCTCAGAAAATAGTTAATCGTTTTGGGGAGGATTTAACAGAATTTACCTTTGGTATTTGGGGATTGGCATTTAAGCCAGGAACCGATGACATGCGCGAAGCACCAGCCATTTATGTTATTAAAGAATTGGTTAGAAGAGGAGCAAAAATAAAAGCCTATGATCCGAAGGCAGTCTATGAAGCTAAAGCTCATTATCTAAAAGGAGTCCAAAACATTAGTTATGTAATATCAAAATATGATGTTTTAAATGACTCGGATGCCTTAGTTTTATTGACCGAATGGAAGGAGTTTCGATCACCTGATTTTGAAGAGATGAGAAGACAATTGAAAACGCCTGTTATTTTTGATGGTCGTAATCAGTACAATACATTTAATCTCGAGGAAAAAGGATTTGAATATTATCAAATAGGAAAAAGTAAATGAAAATATTAGTTACTGGCGCAGCTGGATTTATTGGATTTCATACTTGTATAAAATTAGTGAATCAAGGTCATGAAGTTTACGGCATTGATAACATCAACGATTATTATGATCCTAAACTAAAGTTTGATCGTTTAAACGAATTAGGGTTTAATCAAGCTGAATCAAAACTCTTTAAAAATGAAATTCAAAGTGCTAAATTCAATTCTTTACGATTTTCTAGAATAGATCTAGTTGATCATGAAAGTATTGATAATTTATTTAAACAAGAACAATTCGAAGTAGTTTGTAATCTAGCAGCTCAAGCAGGTGTAAGATATTCTATAGAAAATCCAAAAGCATACATTGATAGTAACGTCTCAGGTTTTTTAAACATACTTGAAGGGTGTCGAAACCATAAAGTAAAGCATTTGGTGTATGCAAGTAGTTCTAGTGTATACGGAGAGAATAAAAAAGTACCTTTTGAAACAACTGATAACGTAGACCAGCCAATCAGTCTATATGCAGCAACAAAAAAGAGTAATGAATTAATGGCTCACACCTATGGGCATTTATATGGATTTAAAACTACAGGATTACGTTTTTTTACTGTTTATGGCCCTTGGGGAAGACCAGACATGGCTTACTATTTATTTGCAGATGCAATCTCAAATAACCAACCTATTAAGGTGTTTAATAACGGTGAGATTGAGCGTGATTTTACTTATATAGATGATATAGTAAATGGTGTTACTAAAATTATTGAAAAGAATATTGATTCAAGAGAACATTATAAAATATATAACATAGGTAATAACAAAACTGAAAGTTTACAAGATTTTATTATAATAATTGAACAAGCAATTGGTAAGAAGGCTATCAAAGAAATGTATCCAATGCAACAAGGGGATGTTCCTAAAACCTTTGCAGATATTGATAAATTAATTGATTATATTGGCTACAAGCCCAGCACCTCAATTAAGGATGGTCTTGAGGAATTTATAAATTGGTTTAAAAAATATATAAATGAAGATTAATTTTTCAAATAATAAAGTTCTAGTCACTGGAGGTGCAGGTTTTATTGGATCAAATCTATGCGAAGCTTTGCTTGAAAAAGACAATAAAGTAGTTTGCCTTGATAATTTTGCTACTGGTAAAAGAGAAAACATAGCACCACTTTTAAAGAATACTAATTTTACGCTAATAGAAGGAGATATCAGAAAATTAGAGGATTGCTTAAACGCAACCAAAGATGTAGATTATGTTTTGCATCAGGCGGCATTAGGATCTGTACCAAGATCTATTAAAGATCCCATCACATCCAATGATGTGAATGTGAGTGGGTTTTTAAATATGCTAGTAGCAGCTAGAGACAATAAGGTGAAAAGGTTTGTTTTTGCAGCGAGCTCATCCACCTATGGAGACTCGCAGTCTATGCCAAAAGTTGAGGATATCATCGGAAAGCCATTATCACCATATGCTATTACTAAATATGTGAACGAATTGTATGCTGATAATTTTTCAAAGACTTATGGTCTTGAAACGATTGGACTGAGATACTTTAATGTTTTTGGCAGAAAGCAAGATCCAAATGGAGCTTATGCAGCAGTGATTCCTAAATTTGTTAGTCAACTCATGAAAGGGGAATCACCTGTAATTAATGGAGATGGAAATTATTCAAGAGACTTTACGTATATTGATAATGTAATACAAGCGAATTTATTCAGTTTGGTCACAACCAATAAAAAAGCAATTAATACTGTCTATAACGTAGCTTATGGTGATCGTAATACACTAAATGATTTAATGCGTTATTTAAAGGAGTATTTATCTGAGTACGATGCTAAAATTTCAAATGTAGAAGTCGTTTATGGACCCAATAGACCAGGTGATATACCGCATTCTCACGCAAGTGTGGACAAAGCAAAAGAGTTATTAAATTATAATCCGCAGTTTTCACTTCAAAAAGGTTTAAAAGAGGCTGTGAAATGGTATTGGAAAAATTTATAAAAAAATATGAGAAAAGATAAGATAGCTATTATTGGATTAGGCTACGTTGGTTTGCCATTGGCAAGGCTTTTTGCTACTCAATATTCGGTTGTTGGATTTGATATTAATCCGGATAGAATAGCTAAGTTAATGTCTGGTGTTGATTCAACTTTAGAGGTAGATACAGAAACATTACAATCTGTCTTAGTTAATGATAACTCTGATTTAAATGGATTGTTTTGCACCAATCAGTTGGAAGAAATTAAGGATTGTAATTATTACATTATAACAGTTCCAACACCTGTAGATAAAAACAACAGACCTATTTTAACTCCACTTCTAAAAGCAAGTGAAACTGTTGGTGCTGTGTTAAAAAAAGATGATATCGTAATTTATGAATCTACGGTATATCCGGGTGCTACCGAAGAAGATTGTGTTCCAGTACTAGAAAAAATTTCTAATCTTAAATTTAATGAAGATTTCTATGCGGGTTATTCACCTGAGCGGATCAACCCGGGAGATAAAGAACATACAGTTGAAAAGATTCTAAAAGTTACTTCAGGATCAACTCCTGCAGTTGGAGAGAAAGTGAATGATTTATACAAGTCTGTGATTACAGCAGGGACTCATTTGGCACCAACCATAAAAGTTGCTGAAGCTTCCAAAGTAATTGAAAACTCTCAGCGAGATATCAATATTGCATTTGTAAATGAATTGGCTAAAATTTTTAATTTAATGCATATCAATACTCATGACGTACTAGAAGCAGCGGGTACAAAATGGAATTTTTTACCATTCAAACCTGGCTTAGTAGGTGGACATTGTATCGGAGTAGATCCTTATTATTTAGCACAGAAAGCACAAGAACATGGTTACAATCCAGAAATCATTTTAGCTGGACGAAGGCTAAATGACGGAATGGGGGATTATGTTGCTTCCGAAATTGTGAAATGTATGATTAAAAAAAATATAGCTATAAATGGTTCTAAGGTACTTGTTTTAGGAATTACATTTAAAGAGAACTGTCCAGATGTAAGAAATACAAAAGTAGTAGATCTTATAAATGCTTTAAAAGATTATGGTTCAAATATTACAATTCATGATCCTTGGGCAGATGAAGATGAAGTAATGCACGATTATGGATTAGAATCTTTAAAATCGATACCTAATGAAAAGTTTGATGCGATTGTTTTAACTGTTTCTCATAATAAATTTAAGAAACTTGATTTATCATCATTTAAAAACGAGAATGCTATAATTTATGATGTTAAAAACTTTTTAGATAAATCTTTAAAAGCTAAAACACTTTAAAAGGATATAATAGGTTATGAAAAAGAAAATATTATTAATCTTTGGAACGAGACCAGAAGCTATAAAAATGGCTCCTTTAGTTAAAGAATTTAAAAAGTACCCGGAGGTCTTTGACACGAAAGTTTGTGTAACGGCGCAACATCGAGAAATGCTAGATCAGGTATTGATTTTTTTTGATATCAAACCTGATTACGATTTAGATTTAATGAAGCCAGGACAAAATTTGTATGGATTAACAGCCACTATTATCCAGTCTCTAAAGCCAATTTTAGAAGAATTTACTGCAGATTATGTATTTGTTCATGGAGATACAACAACAACTATGGCAAGTTCCATAGCAAGTTTTTACTCGGGAGCAAAAGTATGTCATGTAGAGGCAGGATTGAGAACCAATAATAAATACTCACCTTTTCCTGAAGAAATTAATCGTCAAATAACCGGTAGAATCTCTGATTATCATTTCGCTCCCACTGAAACTTCTAAAAGTAATTTACTAAAAGAAAATATTTCTGAGAATTCGATTTTAGTAACTGGAAATACAGTTATTGATGCTCTTTTAAAATCTGTTAAAAAAGTTAATGAAAATCCTAGTCAATTAATGAAAATTCTTTCGAAGCAAATAGGTAATCAAGAAGTTGTTTTGGTCACAGGACATCGAAGAGAGAATCATGGTGGAGGTTTTGAAAGAATTTGTAAGGCTTTAAAAAAAATTGCTAAAGATGATACAAATCGTATCATTATTTACCCTGTTCATTTAAACCCAAAAGTACAAGAGCCCGTAAATAGGATATTATCTGGAGTTGATAATATTATTTTAATTGATCCATTAGCCTATGAAGATTTTATTTGGTTAATGAATAGATCTAAAATCATTATCACAGATAGTGGAGGTGTTCAAGAGGAAGCACCAAGTCTTGGGAAACCAGTTCTAGTAATGAGAGATACTACTGAAAGACCAGAAGCAGTAGAAGTCGGAACCGTTTTATTAGTAGGTACTAATGAAGAGTTGATTGTTACTAAAGCATTGGACTTATTAAATAACGAAGATAACTTTGAGAAAATGTCAAAGCTTCATAATCCATATGGAGATGGATTCGCATCAAAAAGAATTGTAGATTTCATAAAAAACACAAAATAATGAATCCAGAAGTAGTTACCATAGGATTAGGATATATAGGATTACCAACTTCATCATTAATTGCATCACATGGTACATATGTTTTAGGTGTTGATATTAACCAAAGTGTTGTTGATACCATTAACCAAGGAAAGGTCCATATTGTGGAGCCTGACTTAGATGCAATTGTTTCAAAAGCAGTTTCTAATGGCTTTTTTAAAGCATCTACCAAAGCTAGTTCAGCTAGTGTCTATCTAATAGTTGTTCCTACACCTTTTAAAGGTAATCATGAGCCAGACATTTCTTTTGTTGAGACTGCAACAAAAGGAATTATTCCTCTACTTAAAAAAGGTGATTTATACATTATTGAATCGACATCTCCTATAGGTACAACTGAGAAAATGCAAAAACTAATATTTGAGTTAAGACCTGAGCTTAAAGGAGCTATTCATATCGCCTATTGCCCGGAAAGAGTATTACCAGGCAATGTTATGTATGAACTTGTTGAAAATGACCGTGTTATTGGAGGTGTCGATGAAGCCTCTACTCAAAAAGCGATTTCATTTTATAGAAAGTATGTAAAGGGTGAGTTGCATGGAACGAATGCTCGTACTGCTGAGATGTGTAAATTAGTAGAAAATTCATCTCGAGATGTTCAAATAGCATTTGCTAATGAACTCTCTTTAATAAGCGATAAAGCAGATATTAATGTCTGGGAATTAATCAATCTAGCAAACAAACATCCAAGAGTAAATATTCTACAACCAGGATGTGGAGTTGGTGGACATTGTATTGCAGTTGACCCTTATTTTATTGTATCTGATTATCCGATGGAATCAAAAATTATTGGCACTGCTAGAGAAGTTAATAACTATAAATCTTTTTGGTGTGCTGAAAAAATTCAAAATGAAAAACTTAAATTTGAACTAAAATACGGCAGAAAACCTATAACTGCTTTGATGGGATTAGCTTTTAAACCAAATATTGACGATTTAAGAGAATCTCCTGCTAAATATATTGCTCAAAAAGTTTTACAGAACTCAAATAATGAAGAGCATTACATTGTTGAACCTAATATTGATTCTCATTCAATATATAAGTTAACTGATTATAATATTGCTTTTGATAAAGCCGATATTATAGTTTATTTAGTAGCACATGATGAGTTCAAAGGACTTCAATTAAGGGAAGACAAAGTGGTGTTAGATTTTTGTGGAATAACAAAATAATTATGAAAAAAAATATTTTAATTACAGGCGGTGCCGGTTTTATTGGGTCACATGTTGTTCGTCTTATGGTAAATAAATATTCAGAATACCATATATTTAATTTAGATGCATTGACATATGCGGGTAACTTAGAAAATTTAAAAGACATAGAAAATAGCTCTAATTATACTTTTATAAAAGGAGATATAACTAATGAAGATTTTATAAATAATCTATTTGAGGATTATCAATTTGATGCTGTGATACACCTTGCTGCAGAATCTCATGTGGATCGTTCTATAACAGATCCTTTGTCATTTGCCAAAACGAATATTTTGGGTACAATGGTACTTTTAAATGCTTTTAGGAATTTATGGCAAAATAAATGGAAAGACAATTTATTTTATCACGTAAGTACAGATGAAGTATATGGAACGTTAGGCGAAACAGGTCTTTTTAAGGAAACAACTCCGTATGACCCAAATTCTCCATATTCTGCATCTAAAGCTAGTTCAGATCACTTTGTAAGAGCTTATGGGGAAACTTATGGAATGCCTTTTGTAATTAGTAATTGTTCTAATAATTATGGAGCTAATCAGTTTCCAGAAAAATTAATCCCTTTATTTATCAATAATATTTTAGAAGAAAAACCATTGCCTGTATATGGTGATGGAAATTACACAAGAGATTGGTTGTATGTAGTTGATCATGCAGTTGCTATTGATCTGGTGTTCCACAAAGGACAAAATAAAGAGACGTATAATATTGGTGGTTTCAACGAGTGGAAAAATATCGATTTGGTGCGATTGCTCTGCAAACTGATAGATGATAGACTCAATAGACCTGAAGGAACCAGCGAAAGATTAATAACTTTTGTAAAAGATAGACCAGGTCATGACCTTAGATATGCCATTGATGCTAGTAAGATCAATAAAGAGTTAGGTTGGAAACCTTCTGTAACTTTCGAGCAAGGATTGTCTAAAACCATTAATTGGTATTTAGAGAATAGTTCGTGGTTAGAAAATTTGAAGAATCGGTCATAATATGAACAAGGCGGTTTTTTTAGATAGAGACGGAGTCATTAATGTAGACAAACATTTCGTTCATAAAATCGAAAACTTTGAATTGAAACGAGGAATTGTTGAGTTATTGCAGTATTTAACAACGCAAAACTATAAATTATTTGTAGTGACCAATCAATCGGGTATTGGACGAGGTTATTTTACAGAAACTGATTTTTTAAGGTTAACAGAATATATGATCACTATTTTCAAAGAATATGGTGTTTCTTTTGAAGAAGTTTATCATTGTTCATGTGCTCCTGAAAAAGATTGCGAATGCAGAAAGCCAAGTCCTCATATGATAAATAAAGGAGTTGATAAGTACGAGATAGATGTATCAATGTCGTGGCTCATTGGAGATAAAGAGTCCGATATTGGAGCGGCTAACAACGCAGGAATATATAATACTATTAAAGTATTAGGAAAAGAAAAACCAGGCAGTGAGAAATACACAGTCAAAGAATTACATGAAATAAAAGAGCTAATCAAATGAGTTTAGACAACAAACAGATTTTAGTTACAGGAGGAGCAGGCTTCATTGGATCTAACCTAGCATTGCAATTGCAGGAACATTATCCAAACAGCAAGATTGTAGTATTAGATAAATTTAGAGGGAACGAACGATTAAGTAATGGTAGTTCTCCAAGTTTAGGACATTACAAAAATCTTATAGGGTTTACCGGAGAGGTTGTTTATGGAGATATTACCAACAAAGAAGATATTGTGAAACTCGAACTACAATATAACTTTGATATAATCTATCATTTAGCAGCTATTTCCGATACTACGGCCCAAGAGCAAGATTTGATTTTAGAAACCAATCTAAATAGCTTTTATCATATCATAGGATTAGCACTTTCTCACAAAGCACAATTGGTATATGCAAGTAGTGCAGCAACCTATGGATCTGTGAAAGCACCTCAGGTTGTCGGAGTAGAAGAGCCTTTAAATGTGTATGGTTACAGCAAGCTTATGATGGATCATATCGCAAAGAAATACTACAATAAAGGAATCAATATTATTGGATTGCGATTTTTTAATGTATACGGAGCACGTGAGTTTTTTAAAGGGAAATCAGCATCGACAATCTTACAATTTGGATTGCAATTTTTAGAAGGAAAAAGCCCTAAATTATTTAAGGGAAGTTCTGAGATTTATAGGGATTTTGTCTACATCAAAGACGTTGTAAATTGTTGTATTCATGCTGGTGAAAAAGAGGTGTCTGGAGTGTACAATGTTGGTACAGGAATTGCGAGAACCTTTGAAGCTGTTTACCACACTGTTCGTAAGAATTTATCATTGGAGGTTGATCCAGACTACATAGAAAATAAGTTTACAAAACAATACCAGTTTTTTACGCAAGCTGATATCACTTCAACTCAAAATGATTTAGGTTATTACCCAAAATATACACTAGAAGATGGGATAAAAGATTACATAAGCGAAATAAAAAAAATATTTGAAGATGAATTTTAATCAATTTCAAAGAGCTTCTCAGATTAACATCTTGGTTGTTGGTGATTTGATGCTTGACTATTACTTAATAGGAAAGTGCAGCAGAATATCACCAGAAGCACCTGTTCAGGTCGTTGAAGTAAAAGAAGAAAAACATGTATTGGGAGGAGCTGGGAATGTAGTTCGAAATCTCACCGATTTTAACGTACATGTTGGTATTCTTTCTATATTGGGTCAGGATGAAACATCTAAAATGATCACAAATCATTTGGAAGAACTTAAAGTTAAACAATACATCACATTTGACCCTGCTCGCCATTCTTCAATTAAAAATCGAATTATGGTAGATAATCAACAAATACTGCGATTCGATAAAGAAACAAAAGAGAGTATTTCGTCAGAATCAGAGGCAAAATTGATTGAAGAATTTGATACACTTGTAAAACACTATGATCTGATTATTCTTTCAGATTATGCAAAAGGTGTCTTAACAGATGATTTGATCAAATATATTATCAGAGAATCCAAAAAGTTTGACAAGAAAGTAATTATTGATCCTAAAGGATCTGACTTTACTAAATATTCTGGAGCCTTTTTGTTAACGCCTAACAAGGCAGAAGCAGGATTGGCAACCAATAGAACCCTAAATGATGTTGAATCCATAGAAAATTGCCTAAAGCACATGAAAGATCATTATGATCTAGGAGTTTCTATGATTACCCTTAGCGAAGATGGAATCGCTTTTTTTCATGACTCGTTTCACAAAAGAAGAACCTATGCTAAAGAGGTTTATGATGTTACAGGAGCGGGTGATACAGTACTAGCCTCGCTCGGACTTGGTTTTGCCTTAGAACTTGATTTGGATACTATTGTTGACTTTGCCAATGCCGCTGCAGGAGTGGTGGTTGGAAAATCAGGAAGTGCTACAACCAATATAGAAGAGGTTAAAAGATATTACAAGAATCACCTAAAAAAGAATCCTTTTAGCGCAAAACTCTTAGAAAAAGTGGAATTACTCGACTTCATAAAAGCAGAGAGAAAAATTAAAAACAACAACTTCGTCTTTACCAATGGCTGCTTCGATATTTTGCACGTTGGACATATTTCATATTTACAAAAAGCAAAAAGTTTAGGAGAGTACCTTATTGTAGGTCTTAATGCTGATAGCAGTGTTCGAAAGTTAAAAGGAGATGGAAGACCAGTAAACAATGAGCAAGCAAGAGCGACACTTTTGGCAGCACTATCCTTTGTTGATTTTATCGTTATTTTTGACGAAGATACCCCTCTAGAACTCATCAAAGATATTAGGCCTGATATTTTGGTAAAAGGAGCAGATTATAAAATTCATGAGATAGTTGGAAGAGAGTATTCCAAAAAGGTTAAAACAATTGATTTTGTTGATAATTACAGTACTACATCAATAATAAATAAATTAAAAAAATGATTGAAAAAAATAACACAATCACATTAAAATCTATTAAGGAGCATATTGAAATTTCTCAAAAAGTAGTTGAATCTATGATTGATAATGTAACAGCAGTTGCATCAGTCTGTGCATTGGCAATAAAAAATGGTAAGAAAATTTTACTTTTTGGAAATGGAGGAAGTGCAGCAGATGCTCAGCACATAGCAGCTGAATTGTCTGGCAGATTTTTAATAGAAAGAAGAGGACTTCCTGGACTTGCACTAACTACAGACACTTCTGTATTAACAGCCGTTGGAAATGACTATGGCTTCGATATGATTTTTGAGCGACAAGTGGAAGCTTTAGCTAATGAAGGAGATATACTTATTGGAATTAGTACAAGTGGAAATTCACCTAATGTTGTTAAAGCAATTGAAAAAGGAAACGAACTGGGTTGTATCAGTATTGGATTTTTAGGTAAAGAAGGAGGCAAGTTGAAAAATATTTGTGAATATCCACTGATAGTACCCTCATCAACTACCGCAAGAATTCAAGAAATGCATATAATGATAGGTCATATTATATGTGAATATATTGATCAAGAATCATTTTAATATTTAATTATGAAAGGTATAATATTAGCAGGAGGTTCTGGGACTCGGTTGCATCCACTTACTATAAGTGTGAGTAAACAATTGTTGCCTATTTATGATAAACCAATGATTTATTATCCGTTGTCTGTTTTAATGCTAGCTGAAATCAAAGAAATTTTAATAATTTCAACACCCAAAGATATTCCAAATTTCAAAAAACTTTTAGGGAATGGTAGTAAATTTGGAATTTCTCTGCAATATGCTGAACAACCATCACCAGATGGATTAGCACAAGCTTTTATTATTGGAGAAAGTTTTATTGGAAAAGAGGATGTTTGCTTGGTCTTAGGAGATAATATTTTTTATGGATCAGGTTTACAAAAATTAGTAAAAGGCGCTGTAAATTCTGTTAAAGAAAATAGAAAAGCGGTTGTTTTTGGGAGTTATGTACAAGATCCAAAACAATATGGTGTTGCTGAGTTTGATGCTAATGGGAACGTATTGAGTCTTGAAGAAAAACCAATAAAGCCAAAATCTAATTATGCAGTTGTTGGGTTGTATTTTTACCCAAATTCTGTAGTTGAGGTTGCCAAAGAAGTTAAACCTTCTCAAAGAGGAGAATTAGAGATTACTTCAATAAACCAAGAATATTTATTTAAAGAGCAATTAAAAATGCAAATATTAAGTAGAGGTTTTGCTTGGTTAGATACAGGAACGCATGAAGCACTCACTGAGGCTACAGAATTTGTAAAAGCTGTAGAAAAAAGAACCGGTTTAAAAATAGCTTGCTTAGAGGAGATTGCTTTGAGTTATAAATGGATTGATAAATATTTTCTTAAACAAATGATTATGGAAATGAAAGGAGATTACTATGATTACTTGAAGAAAATTATTTAAGGTATGTCACTAAAAAGAAAAACATTCGATGGCTTCATTTGGAATTTTTTAGATACTTTTTTATTAAATGGTTTTTCTTTTTTAGCACTAATTTTAATTGCTAGATGGATTGGTCCTGAAGAATTTGGACTTATAGGAATGATTGCTATATTCATTGCTATTGGAAATTCATTAATTGATGGAGGTTTATCATCCTCTCTAATCAGAACCAAAAATGTAGACAATGTAGACTTCTCCACAATTTTTTTTATAAATATACTAATAAGTGTTTTTTTATATATACTTATATATTTTTTAGCGCCATTTATTGCAATTTTCTTTAATCAATTAGTGCTTGTACAAATTATTAGAGTTTATTGTTTGGTTTTTATAATTTCTGGGTTTTCTTCTGTTCAATTAGCTATTTTTAATAAGGAAATGAAATTTAAACTTATTATGCTAATAAACATACCTAGTAAAATAATTGGTATTTGTATCGGAATTTATATGGGCTATAATGGATACGGGATTTGGAGCATTGTCTGCATGTTTATTTCAACACAAATATTATCAACAATACTTTTATGGCTAACCTCTAAATGGAAACCGAGCTTATGTTTTTCAAAAAACAAATTAAAAAAGCACTATCGTTTTGGCTATAAATTATTACTATCATCTTTATTAGATAGAATTTTCCATAACATGTATAATGTTATTATTGGTAAGTTTTTTTCGATCGCTACATTAGGCCTTTTTGAAAGAGCAAAAAAATTTACAGAATATCCTTCAAGCACATTAACTTCTGTAATAAGTAAAGTAACTTACCCAATGTTAGTTATTTTAAGAGATGACAGTGAAAAAATTGCAATAATTTATAGAAAATTATTAAGGCTAACATTTTTTATTACAGCTCCATTATTATTAGGATTGGCAGCTATAGCAGAGCCTATGTTTAAACTTGTTTTAGGAGAAAGTTGGGTAGGAGCTATTCCGTTTTTTCAAATTTTATGTTTGTCTGCAATGTTTTACCCAATACATTCATTTAATCTTAATATACTAAAAGTCTATGGTAGAAGTGATTGGTTTTTAAAACTAGAATTAATAAAAAAAGTAATAACAGTTTTAGGTCTTTTTGTAGGATTTCAATTCGGTATATTTGGAATTGTTTGGAGTTCAGTATTCATTTCTTTAATAGCTCTTTTTATTAATTCAACCTATAGTAGTAGATTAATAAATTATAATAGCCAACAACAACTCCTTGATATTATCCCAATTTTATTAATATCAATTATTACATTTATATTAATTTATACGATTGTGTTTTATATGAAAAATAATAATAATATTTCACAAGTTTTGATTAGTTTATTTGTTGGGTTTTTATTTTATTTGGGAATTAATTACTCCTTTAGAAAAAATCCGATACATGATTTAATTAAACTAATTAAAAACCGAAAGCTGTGATACCTGTAACTAAACCATTCCTCCCACCTCAACAAGAGTACAATAAATACCTTCAAGGTATTTGGAAGCGTCGCTGGCTTACCAACATGGGGCCTTTGGCGAGTGATTTAGAAATTAAATTAAGTAATCACTTATGTGTTGATAATTTATTATTTGTTAGTAATGGAACTATAGCATTACAATTAGCTATAAAAGCACTTGGTTTGAATGGAGAGATAATTACAACACCATTTACATATGTTGCCACTACAAGTAGTATTGTATGGGAAGGTTGTGAACCTGTTTATGTAGATATCGAAAAAGATTCATTAAACATCGATTCTTCAAAAATTGAAGCTGCTATTACCAAAAAAACCTGTGCTATTATGGCAACTCATGTTTACGGTAATCCTTGTGACGTAGAAGCTATAAAAAAAATAGCTGATAAACATAACTTAAAAGTAATTTATGATGCTGCTCATGCTTTTGGAGTAAAATTAAATGGCAACTCTATATTTAATTATGGAGATATTTCAACATGTAGTACACATGCCACTAAATTGTTTCACACAACAGAGGGAGGTTTTATTGTAACAAAGGACAAAAGTTTGCTAAAAAAAATGGATTATATGCGAAATTTTGGTCATGAAGGCCCAATAACTTATAGAGAAATTGGTATTAATGGTAAAAATTCTGAATTTCATGCGGCTATGGGTTTGGCTAATTTAAAGTATGTAAGTGCAATACATGAAAAACGAAAAAAATTAACAGAACGTTATAACCTAAAGTTAAAAAACTCTAATGTAGTAAATCCACTTTGGCATAAAAAATCAGTTTCTAACTATGCCTATTACCCAATAATATTTGAAAGTGAAGAAACACTACTAAAATGCATAGATGCACTAAAAAAGAATGATATTTTTGGTCGAAGGTATTTTTATCCATCATTGGCAAATAGTCTCCCCTATGTCAAAACAATAGCTTTAAAAAACACTGATAATATATCAAAACGTATATTCTGTTTGCCATTATTTCATGATTTAACAATTGAAAAAGTAGATTTAATTTGCGCTATATTACTTAATAATCAGAACAAATAAAGTATGAGTGTAGCAATAATGCAACCATATATTTTTCCTTATATTGGATACTTTCAATTAATTAATGCAGTCGATAAATTCATTTTTTATGATGACGTTAATTTTATAAAAAGAGGGTGGATAAATAGAAATAGGATTTTACTAAATGGAAAAGATACATTGGTAACTATTCCATTAATTAAAGCGAGCCAAAATAAACTTATCAACGAAATTAGTTTATTCTCTGATGAAAAAATGAAAGAAAATTTGATATCAAAAATTGAAAATGCGTACAAAAAAGCGCCATACTATGATGAAGTTATTAGCCTAATTAGAAAAATAATTAACGCTGATATATCAAATATTGGGAATTATGCTGCTAATTCTATTATTTCTGTGAGTAATTATTTAGAAATAAATACAAAATTTTATTTTAGTTCAATTCAAAGCCCTGAATCAAAGGGAATGTATAAAGCAGATAGGTTAATTCATATTTGTAAAAAATTTGGCGAAGATCAATATATAAATACTATCGGAGGTCAGGAATTATACACAAAAAAATATTTTGATAATAATCAAATAGATTTAAGTTTTATCAAAACTCTAGATTTTGAATATAAACAATTTAACCATCAATTTATCCCTTTCCTTTCAGTAATTGATGTTTTGATGTTTAATTCTAAAAATAATACAAAAGAAATGCTCACAAAATATCAATTAGTATGAAAAATAAACACTTAAAAATAATTAAGCATTATGAAGATTGTCTCTTGAAACATGGTGATAATCATTTAGGAGTTGACTGGCCAAACTCAGAAGATGTTGATAAACGGTATAATGTAATGCTGGATATTATTAGAGTTAGTAATTGTGAAAGTGAGAATATTTCCCTAATGGATTTTGGTTGTGGAACTGCTCATCTTTTAGAATACATTAATAGAAAAGGATACAAGAAATTAGATTATTCAGGATTAGATATTTCTCAAAAGTTTATAGATGTTTCCAGAAAAAAATTTAGAGACAATAAATTTTACTGTATAGATATTCTAAACACAACAAATACTATTAATAATTTTGATTTTTTTGTTTTGAATGGAGTTTTTACTGAAAAGAGAGAATTATCATTTGACGAAATGTGGAATTATTTTACTAAATTAATAAGTATTGTTTACGAAAAATGTAATAATGGAGTTGCTTTTAACGTAATGTCTAAAAGTGTTGACTGGGAGAGAGAAGATTTATTTCATTTACCTCTTGATATATTAAGTGATTTTCTTTGTAAGAAAATAACGAGAAACTTTATTATTAGAAATGATTATGGATTGTATGAGTATACAGTCTATTTACTAAAAACTTAAAACTTAAAATTATGGCTAAAATTATTATTTTCGGAATTCAGGATTTTGCAGAATTAGCACATTATTATCTTGAAAATGACTCACCACATGATGTGGTAGCATTTAGTGTAGACGAAAAGTTTCTTCCAGTTGAAAAGAAATTCAAAAACCTACCGATAATCGCATTTGAAACTATTGAAAAATTATATCCTATATCGGAATATAAATTTTTCGCTCCAATGGCACCTTCAAAGATGAATAGGGATAGAGAAAAAGTATACCTTAAGATTAAAGAAAAGGGGTACGAACTAATTAGTTATATAAGTAGCAAGGCCACACTTTTTGATAATGTTATAGGTGATAATTGTTTTATCTTAGAAGATAATACCATTCAGCCTTTTACTTCCATAGGCAATAATGTGATATTATGGAGTGGTAACCATATAGGACATCATAGTATCATAAATGATCACATTATGTTTACCTCTCAAGTTGTATTATCAGGGCATTGTATAGTTGAAAATTATTGTGTTATTGGAGTAAATTCGACTATTCGAGATGGACTAACTATTAGTGAAGGAACTTTCGTAGCTATGGCCGCAAGTGTAATTAAAGACACTAAACCTTGGGGGATGTATAAAGGAAATCCTGCTCTAAAATCAGAAAGATCAACAAAACAATTTTAATTATGTGGCAGAAAAAAGGATTATTATTTTGTGTGTCTGATTATAAATCTGATGATATTGTTAGCCATGCATCGATACCCTTTTGTTTAAACCTACATGGTGATAATTTTAGAATTTATTTCAGTTCACGTAATAAAGAAGGTAAATCTCTTCCTTATTATATTAATGCGACTATAATTAATGGTATAATTAAACTAACAGGAAATATTTCTGAACCCCTATTAGAGCTTGGAGAATTAGGAACATTTGATGATAGCGGAATAATGCCAAGTAGTCTTGTAAAAGAGGGAAATAAAGTTTATATGTATTATATAGGTTGGAATCCCCAAGTAACAGTATCCTATAGGTTGTCTATTGGATTAGCAATTAGTTTTGATGGCGGGAAATCTTTTAAACCTTTCAGTAAAAGTCCAATTTGTGATCGAGCTATTGAGGAGCCTTTTTTCAACACAGCTCCTTTTGTTGTCAAGGAGAAGGAACTTTGGAGAATGTGGTATATTTCATGTACCAGTTGGCAATTAATTAATGGTTATCCTGAACCAAGTTATCATGTGAAATATGCTGAATCTTTTGACGGTATTCATTGGAAAAGAGAAGGTGTTGTTAGTATTGACTATGATGATAAATCAAAGGCAATTGGTCGTCCTTGTATCGTTAATATGAATAATAAATACGAAATGTTTTTCTCATATAGAGATACTTTGAATTATAGAAAAGAAAAAGGAAAGGGGTATCAGATTGGAAAAGCAATATCGAACGAAGGAATTCATTGGGAAAAGAAATATGAAGAAACAGGTATTAAATTATCAGAAAATGGATGGGATAGTATGATGATGGAATATTGTCATGTCTTTAATCATAAGGGAATAGACTACATGCTCTATAATGGAAATGATTTTGGAAAAGAAGGTTTTGGATATGCAATCAGAAAATAAAGATTTACTGGTAGCTGTATACATGATTACTTACAATCATGAAGATTTTATTGCGCAAGCAGTAGAATCTATAATGATGCAAAAAACAAATTTTAAATATAAATTATTTATCGGTGAAGACTGTTCTACTGATAAAACTAGAGAGATCTGTATAGTACTTGAAGAAAAATATACTGATAAAATTGAATTGGTGCTTCAAAGTAAAAATATTGGACCCAAAAAAAATGCTGAAAAAGTTTTTAAAGAATGTTTTGAAAGTGGAGCAAAATATATAGCCATTTGCGAAGGTGATGACTATTGGATAGACCCTTATAAATTGCAAAAACAAGTTGATTTTTTAGAGAAAAATAAATCTTATTCCATGGTCTGTACAAATGTAGAAAATATTGATAATCTTGGATTCTTTAAAAGAAAAAGATTTAAGTTTAAAAATAGCTTTGATATTGATGCAAAATACTTGATAAAAAATAATCATATTACAACTTGTACGGTTATGGCTAATTCTAGTATATTACAATTAAGAACACATGTCACAATTAATTTTGCTGATAAACATATGTGGCTAACTCTTTTAGAAAATGGAAAATGTTTTTATCTAAATGAAATTACAGCTAGATATCGTATGCATGACAAGGGCTTTTATTCTGGGTTGAAGGAGTCTTCTAAATCAATAAAAAGAATTGAAGATTATAAGATATATAGAAAAGAATTTCCTTCTATTTATAAAACTATAACTTTTCAACTTTATAAATATTTATTGAGAGGTATTATTTCAAGTCTCAAAAACCGAAATTATAAAGCCTTAAAACATTTATTAAAATTAGTTTTTTTTAAATGAGATTTATTTTTTTTATTTTTCTTTTTGTTTTTGACTCAATATTTATTTTTGGTCTACCCTTATATATCTTTCTTTTTCCATTCCTAAACAAAAGTTTTGTTAGTTTTTTTAAGGAATACTCTACCAGTAAAAATATCAGAAAAATAGTTAATTTAACTTTTTTTTTCTCTTCTGTATTATTGATTATTGATTCAATTCACGGATTTTTTTTTAAAAGCTTAAATCAAGTTTTTTTACTCAATTTGATGACTGTTTTTATTGGAGTAGAATTATATGTTTTTGCTAAAAATGATAGGAAAATAAAAGGGATTTATATCATTTTAATTATTTTCTTTATAAATGCAATCGTATCAATCTTACAAGTTTTAGAAATTTCACCTTTTTGGGAATTACCTGAATTAGTTAATTTGTATTTAGGAAATGATATTTCAGATGGAAAGTATTTCGATACGAGATTTGATGAAAATGGCAGAGTTAGAGGCCTTTTTTTGTATATTCATAAATTCTCTCCTGCAATAATAGCTAGTAGCGTATTTTTATTATGGCACGGATTAAACTTCAAAGTGAATAAAAAATTATTTTTAATTGTTGGATTTATTACTTTTATTTCTTCTATTCTAACTTTAACTAGATCTATTTTTGTTGGTTTAATAGTTGGTCTTGTTACAGTCATTTTTTTGTATTACAGAAGAAGATTTTTTAAAATTTTTATTTATTCTCTCCTCATTTTATTAATAGGTCAATTTTTTATTGTTGATAATAATTTTTCTAACAGATTTGGTCAAACAAATACAAGCACTTTATCAAATAATGATAATTATAGACTTGCAGGTATGGTAATTTCATATAATAATTTTATTGAAAATCCAATAATTGGCTCCTATAAATATTCACAAACAGGCCTCAATAAAGTTACTGTTCATGGAGTATTTTTTAGAATCTTAGGTAATTATGGTCTTATTGGTCTATTTGCTTATTTAATTTTGTTAATTCAGTTATTTAAAACTTTGATCAAAAATATAAGTCAAAGATTCAAAGTTTTATTTATTGTTCTATACTCTATTTTTTTTATTGATTTAATTACTCATTCTAGTGGATTAATGTTTTATGATATTTTTCAACTTATTTTTTTAATGTTTCTATTTGGATACTCAAAAAACAATAATTATGCCTAATATTTTACAATTAGTTATCTCCCCCCCATTAATAAATAATAAAAATTCAATAACTGGTCCTGAAAGAAGAGCCGCTAGACTTTCTGGTAGATGGGAATCTGAAGGGATTAATGTAATCGTTTGTTATCCAAAAAGAGGACAGTTAAATAATGATTTTAAAAAAGCCAATGTAACAGTTATTGATTTTAAAATTTCTAATAAGTTTGATATATATTCAATTTTTAAATTGAGAAAAATAATCAGGCTTCATAATATTGATTTGGTGCATTCCCAAGGACCAGCCTCATTAGATTTATTTCTTGCATTAGCTTCCAAACTAACAAAGGTTAAAACCATTATTACACGTCCAGTAATGTTGGAAGATCAAATACACTATTCTAAATTAAAAATAAAATTATACGAATTCTTGGATAAGAATATCACTCTTAAAATTATTAATAAAGTTGTATGTGTAAGTCAAACTGGTTTTGATGTTTTGAAAAATAAATATAAAGTTAATATAAATAAACTTGAACTGATCTATAATGGAATTGATGTAAATAAAATTAAGCCCTCCCAAAAAAAAGAAAATGGTATAATCAAAATTGGAATGATAGGTCAACTTTTTCCTCCCAAAGGATGGCAAGACTTTATACATACTGTAAAATATATTCATAATAAAAGTGATAGGAAGTTTCAAGCTCTTATTATAGGCGAAGGAGAGCAAATGGGAGACTTAAAAGCATTAGTAAAAAGATTAAATCTTGAGGATATTATTTCTTTTGAAGGATACATTAGTAACATAAATGATAAATTGAACGAATTAGATTTTATTTTATTCACGACTCATAGAGAGGGTCTATCAGTTGCAATTTTAGAAGCTATGTCTGCTGGATTACCCCAAGTAATAACTGATGTTGGGGGAGGAAAAGAACAGATTATTCATGGAAAAAATGGTTATGTTGTTGAACGTGGTAATATAGAAAAAATGGGAGATTATTGTTTGAAATTAATGAAAGAACAATCATTGAGAACTTCTTTTGGGACAAAGTCTAGAGAAATAGTTAAGAAAAAGTTTTCAGAAGATACCATGCTGAAAAAACATGTAAATTTGTATTATAAACTTTTGGAAAAATGATTTATAATAAAACCCTGGGGATTTTCACAGTAAAGAAAATTGCATTTCATAAAAATAGATATTATACATATGGTGGGTTTGGATCTTATTTGTCTGAAATCAGAAAATTTTTTAAAAAAACTATTTTAGTTGCTCACGTAACTAATCAGAAACCAGGAAATGGGTATTATGAAATTTATACAACTAATTTAGAAATTGTTCATTTAAAGCAAAGTAGAAACGAATTAGAAAACCTCTTACAGCAGCCAATTAATCTTTATATTGCTAGAAAAAGAATTAAAGATATGGATATTGTTCACTGTAGGATGCCAGATTATACAGGTATTTTAGGAGTAATACTTTCCAGATTTTATAAAAAACAATATTTTGTTCAAACTATTGCTGATTGGTATATAGAAGCTCAAAAGACATCTATTTTTAAAAAATATGGCCTAGGATTTTTATTAAAGTTAGATTATTATTTCTACGATTTTTTGGAGAGATTATGTGTTAAAAATAATTTGGTATTTACCCAAGGAACATCAAGTTATAAGAAGCATAAAGATAATTCTTATGCAGTATTAATTTCATCTTCGGCACACTATAACAAAGATATAGGTGTAGTTAAGAAAAAATTTATATCAAAAAAAAATGTGAATGTATTACACGTTGGAAGGCTTACAGGTGTTAAAAATCAAAAGCTAATTATTGAAGTTATATCTAAACTTAATAATTCTAGCGAAGTTATATGGAATTTAAAAATTTTAGGTGAAGGTCCGTTGAGATCAAGTTTACAAAAACAAATTGATGATTTAGATCAAAGTGAAAACATCACTTTAGTTGGACAAGTAGATAGAGGAGATACATTTTGGAATTATTATGATGAAGCAGATGTCTTTTTAATGTCAAGTAAATCAGAAGGAACACCTAAAGTTATTTTAGAGGCTATGGCAAGATCGGTTCCTGTAGTCGCACCAAATGTAGGAGGAATTCCTTATTTAGTTGAAAATAACATAAGAGGTTTACTTTATAACGAGGGTGATTTAAAAGAATTTTACAAAGCTATTTTACATATTAAAAATAATGAAACTGAAAGAATGAAGATGATTGAAAATGCTTTTGATTTTTCAAAAAATAATACTGTTGAAAAATCTACTATCTTTATGGTAGATGAGGTCGCTAAATATTTTAAATGGTAAAAAAAAAAATAATCATACTGTTACATCATGGTCTAGGAGATGTAATAATGTCGCAGAAATTAATAAGAAATGCTGGAGATTTTTTTAAAAAATCATTAATTTTTCTAGTTGTTAAAAGCAATGTAGAAAAATCTTTTTTAGATACTCTTAAGCTAGATAATAATTTTCAGATAGTCGTTTTAAATTATAAAGGAACATTTATAAGTAAAGTTTCACTCTTATTGAAATTTTTTTCAATTGGATTAAAAAAAACTGATGTTTTGTTAGCAGCTCATTCAACTAATAAAATGATTGGAAATATTTTTTCTAAAATGCTAAGATCTAAAATTTCAATCGGTCCCTCAGGGGGTAAATGTTATTCACAGACTACTAGAAAAAGTGGTTTACACAAAACGGATTATTATTTAGATTTTCTTTTGACCTATATCGAGAAATATGATAATAAATTTAATCTAGAAATTAAAGATTCAAAAATTGTTAATTTTGAACCTAGTGATATTGAAAATTTCCCTAATGATTATAAATTTATTTTAAATTCAAATTATATAATTATTTCACCTGGAACATCTCCATTTGACACCCATAAAAGATGGCCTTCTGAAAAATATATAGCTTTAATAAAGGACATTATTAAAAAATTTAAAATCAAAATTGTTTTGTTAGGATCAAAGGCAGATGACGAGGTCATTGATTCAATTTACTCTCGGTTTAAAAATATTGAATATGTAATTAAAATTAATGATCTACCAATTAAACACTCAATGTTTTTGATATCAAAATCAAAAGTTATTTTATCTGCATGTACCTCTTCATTACATATGGCATCAACAGTAGGAGCCAACATGGTAAGCCTCTACGGACCTACCAATTATTCAATTACTGGCCCTGATTCAAAAAAAAATAGAATTGTTAGGATAGGGTATTCATGCTCACCATGTTTTAGATATCGATTTTCAAGTGGTTGTGGTACCCCAAAATGTATGACAGATATAAAGGTTGATCAAGTAATGGCTGCTTTAACTGAATCAATGATGAATAAAGAAATTCCTGATTATCCTAGAATAGAAACTACTAACTACAAACGATTTCAAATATGATGAATGCAATATTTTTTTACAGAATTGGGAATTTTTTTTACAAAAAAAAAATGAAATTAGTTTCTAAGTTTTTTGATGCCTTAATATTTCTTGTTTATAATTCATATATCCCATCCTCTTGCAAAATTGGCAAAGGTACAACATTCGCTTATAAAGGAATTTCTGTTGTCATTCATAGTAGATCCTCAATTGGTGATAACTGTATGATAGGCCAGGGTATAACAATTGGAGGTAAACATGGAAGTTTAAATCCTCCTATTATCGGAAACAATGTATATATCGCTGCTGGATCTAGAATAATTGGAGATATTGAGATTGGTGATAATTGTATTATTGGAGCTAATTCTGTTGTTAATAAATCGTTTAATAGTAACTCTGTGATAGCTGGTGTTCCTGCAAAAATAATCAGGAATATTATTGAATAATTCTAAACATACCAAAAATAATTGAAAACTAGATTTTGAAAAATATTTAAATTATATATGAAGATTTTAATATTAAAAGGTGATGCACCAAGGCATAATTATTTTGCTAACCAGATAAATAACTTACAAGGTTTTGATAAACTCACTATGAGCTACAGTCGACTATCTCAAAATAGATTATGGAATACATTTCTTAAATCACCTAAAACATTTTTTAGTCGTTCAACTAAATATATTTTTAAATTTATAAGAGGATGGAATAGTAAAGAACAAACGTTTTTTAATTATCCTTCTTCAAAACAGGATCAAATAGTTGATAGCTTTAATTCATTGGATAGTATAAAAATAATGAGAGATTTTGGGCCAGATATTTTAGTAGCTTTTGGTATACCCATAATATCAAACAAAGTCATTGAAATTCCAAAATATGGTGCTATAAATCTACACGGAGGTATTTCACCAGAATATAAAGGTGGAAATACGATTTTCTGGCCATTGTACAAAAATGATATCAATAAGGTTGGGGCAACACTTCATTATATGGTCAAAAAAGTAGACAGCGGAAAAGTTATATCAAAAGTTTATCCTAAAATTTCATCAGATGATAATGAATTCACAGTTTCAGCAAAAACATTTAAACTAGCAACAGATGAAATGATAAATATTGTTAATTGGATAAAATTTAACAATAAAAAAATACCAGGAGAAGAACAAAATGAAAAAGGAAATTTGTATTTAGCTAAACATAGAACTTTTATTGTTGATATTTTTGGTCCAATAAAAATTAAAAAAAACCTATCTGATGCATTTAAAAAAGAAAGAATAAAGCGATTTTATTGAAAAAATATGCATAAAATAAAGAGACTTTTTTATACGTTAAAACAACTTAGCTACATACAAATTGTATATAGATTAAATTATATTATTAAACGAAAATTAATCGAGAAATTTGGTGCATTTGTATTTGCTATTTATGAGAAAAGTTTTCAAAAAACAGATTTACGAGTTAAAAAAAACCCTCTTTTTTTACTAAATAATCGCTCACACTATCCTGATAAAATTGAAGACCTTTTAGATAACAAATTTAAATTTCTAAATCTTAATATCAATTTTAGTGAAAAAATTGATTGGCATAAGGATGAATTAAATAAAGGAACTCGATTATGGAAATTAAATCTTAACTATCACGAATTTTTAATTGATGTTGCTTATACTTATTTAGAAACTGAGGATAATAAATATATTAATTTTGTTGAGAAAATAATTTCTGAATGGTTTGAGCAAAACCCATTAGGGACAAAAGGATATGGTAAAGATAATTGGAATTCTTATGCCATATCCTTAAGGTTAATAAGTTGGATTAAAATCTATCAGTTAATAGGAAATCATTTTTCTTCCAATTTTAAAAAACTATTTATTAAATTATTGTGGATACAATCGCACTTTTTAAAAGACAATATAGAATATGATATTCTTGGGAATCATATTATAAAAAATTGGAAAGCTCTAAAATGGTGTAAATCTTTTCTTAAAACTAATGAATTTGACAAAATTATCAAATCACTAGAAAAGTATGTATTTGTTCAGTTTACCAAAGACAAATTTCATGAGGAATTATCACCAATGTACTCTGCAATTGTTTTGGAAGATTTACTTGAGGTATATATAATAGATGAAAAAGCTGTTAATGTAGACTTGATCAATAGTTTATTTAAAAATATTAATTTTTTATCCTTTTCAAATAATTATTCTTTTTTTAATGATAGTGTAAGTAATAATGGAGTTCAATTAAAAGATCTAAGTAATTTTTATTTCAAAATTTTCCCTCAAAAAAAAGGAGTGATTTTTGAAGGAGATTTTAATATTGATGGTTATTTAGGATTCAAAAATTCTAATAGTCATTTGATTATTGATATGGCTAACGTAGCTGAAGGGAATCAGCCTGCACATATACATTGTGATGCTATGAGCTTTGAATTTTCAAAAAAAGGTAATAAAATATTCACAAATTCTGGAACGTATGAATATAATTACGGTAAAAGAAGATATTATTCAAGGTCAACAGAAAGTCATAATACATTAAAATATGGTGATTTTAATCAATCTGAAATATGGGGATCATTTAGAGTTGCAAGAAAAGCAAAAACAAATTATAAAATTATTAAACACTCAAATAATTCTATCAAGTTGGTTGGTTCTGTTTCCGGTTTTGATTTTAATAGAAAAATTGTTCATCAGAGAGAATTTGATTGCTCTAATAAAAGAATGATTATCCACGATAAGTTAATATCAAATAATGAAGCAGATGATTCAAAAATATATTATCATTTATCCCCTGAATATTCAATATTAAATAATCAAATATTTAATAATAAAACAAATAAATTTTTAGCAGATATTTTCTGTAATCTCAAATATGATGTAGTGAAAACAGAATATTACAAAGAATTTGGTCATTTGTCTTTTAAAGATACAATAATCATAAATTCAGTACCGTGTAACTTTAATGTGAAATTTGAAATCCAATTCAATGAGTAAAAAAATTTATTTAACGTTTGATATAGAGATTATAGTTAGTAAGCTAAGTTATAATCCTACTTTTTATGCTAGCGTAATAGTAGGTGCGTTAGACATAGCTTGGGAATTAAAAAGAAGAAATCTTAAAGGTACATTTTACATTAGTTTGTCACCTAAAGCAAAAGAAATAAACTTTCAAGAATATACAGATGGCATTAAAATGTTAGTTAACTGTTTGAAGTCCTTTGATAATATTAAGATTGAACCACATATTCATGCCTATAATTTACCTGTGAATTTTCCTACAAATAAGGATAAGTTTTCAACATATTCTCATAAAGAACAGACTGATTTATTAATTTGGGCTAAAGCATTTTTTGCAAACTTAGGAGTTAGTGTATCAAATTTTAGACCTGGCAGTTATTCTACAAATTCTTATTATTATGATTCTTTAAAAAAAGCCAATTTTAAAACAAGCTCAATCTTACAAAAAGATAAATTAATAAATATTGATATGATTGAAGATAAAATACTAGAAACCCCTCCTTATTTAACTTTTAACAATATCAAAGAATATCCTGTAACTTCCGTGAAAATAAAATCAGTGAAAAACAGAAAAACTGAGATAATCAATCTTTCGCCAGATTTTTTAACTATTGAATCTGTTTCAAGATATATCGATAAGTTAGATTATGTAAATATTAATTTTCATAGTTTTTCTATGTACAATAATCGTTTGGCTAGAGAAAATCATAAAAATCAATTAGATAATAATTTAAAATTCTTTTTTTTCGAAAAATTGACTAATTATTTTTTAAGGAAAGCCAAAATTGAAACAATTAACCATAATACTATTTTTAAAAAGGAGTTTATAAAATGGTTAGATTATATTAAATCAAATGAATATGACACATATTTTATAGGTGAATAATTAATTAAATATTTTTAAGTACTTCTAATGGCTAATAAAATAAAAATAATAACATCATTTTTCCCTCCTGAAAAAGGTGCTGCTTCCCACAGGATTCTTACTACCGCTAAAGAACTAAGTTCTTACGGATTTGATGTAAGTGTAATTACAACTTTAGCCAACTACCCAACAGGTAAGTTATTCAATGGGTATAAAAAGATGCTATATAAAAAAGAGGAAATCGAAGGTATAGATTGTATTAGATGTTGGGTGTTTCCATCAAATTCAAATAATCCAATTATTAGGATTTTAAGTATGCTTTCTTATTGTTTTTCGTTACTTTTTACAATTCCTTCTTTGTTTTTCAATAGACCGGATATAATATTTGTTCAAACACCACCTTTATTACCTGGAATAACTGGAGTATTAATATCTAAATTACTTAGAATTAAGGTAGTACTTAATGTTTCTGATATTTGGCCGCTTACAGCTGTAGAATTAGGAGTAATGCGTCATAAAAGTTTCTCATTTAGATTGTTTTCTAGGATTGAAAATATTATGTACGGATTATCAGATGCTATGATTGGCCAATCTAATGAAACATGTACATATCTCAAGCAAAAATCAGATAAACCTTTATTATTATACAGAAATTTAACAAAGCCAAATTTTAATCAAATAGTTAATGAACAAGATTTAAGTTCTAAAAAGAAAATCGTTTATGCCGGATTATTAGGTTTAGCGCAAGGTGTATCTAATATTTGTAAAAATATTGATTTTAAATCTTTAGATATAGAATTTCATATTTTTGGTGACGGTATTGAAAAAATTTTGATAGAAAAATTTATTCAACAGAATTCAGAATGTAATATTTTTCTTAGACAAACCATACCCAAAGATGAGATGCAAAAAAAGTTGCTTTCATATGACGCAACAATTATATCTCTAACAAAGAACATATATGGCGCTTTTCCGTCTAAAATAACAATGGCCATTGCATCCGGATTACCAATTTTTTTCTCTGGAGATGGGGAAGGGTTTAAAATTGTAGATGAATTTAACCTTGGCTATGTTTCTGAGGCTGGTAACTTAAATGTTTTAAAGAAAAATTTAATAGAATTTTCGAGATTAAATCACAAGCAAATTAATCTTATGAAGTTAAATATTATGAATGTTGTTGAAAAGGAATTTAATTACGTTGATCAACAATCAAAATTATGCAAATTTATTTCATCACTAATTTAGAACTATGAAAAACAAAACAATTTTATTGGGTTTTAATGAACTTAACTTTGATTATATAAAGTTTTATATTAACCAAGGCCTTTTGCCTAATTTTAAAAAAATTTTTGAAATACAACCTCCCATAGAAACAGTTTCAGAAAATGAGTATAGACTATTAGAGCCGTGGGTGCAATGGGTAACTATACATTCAGGAAAAAGTTACAAAGAACATAATATTTTTCGTTTAGGAGACATTGTTAATAACCTCGAACTTTCTCAGATATTTGAAGAATTGGAAGCTGAAGGGCTTTCAGTTGGTGCGGTTTCTCCCTTTAATGCAGAAAATCGTTTAAAAAATCCTTATTTTTTTGTTCCAGACCCTTGGACTAAAACGAACCCTTCTGGGAATTGGATTGTAAAAGCATTGTATCATGCCGTACATCAATCAGTAAATGATAATGCTAAATCAAAATTAAATTTGAAATCAATGATTTCATTAGGTCTTGGACTTTTATTGTATGTTCCGATCTCAAGATGGTTTCATTATGTAAAAACAGTTTCCAAAGCAAAAAATCCAGGAGCTAAAGCTTTAATTCTTGATAGTTTATTAGCTGATGTTCATTTAACACTTTGGAAAAAAAATAAACCTGATTTTTCTAATTTGTTTTTAAATTCCGGAGCTCATATACAGCATCATTATTTATTTAATTCAAAGGCATATCAAGGAAATTTAAAAAATCCAGATTGGTATTGTCCTAAAGGTTTTGATCCGTTGATTCAGATTCTCTCTGAATACGATAAACAGATTGAAAAATTATTGAAATTAAAAAATGTCAAAATAATAATAGCAACTGGTCTACATCAGCAGCCACATGAACATTTAACATTCTATTGGCGTCTTAAAGAACATGTTAAGTTTGCAGAGATGATTGGTATTAAAAATTTCTCAGAAATTTTACCAAGAATGTCAAGGGATTTCTTAATGAAATTTAATAAAGAAGCTGATGCCTTAAATGCAGAAAAATTGTTGAATAGTTTTTATGCTTCTAAAGACGATGTTAAAATATTTGAGGTAGATAATAGAAGTACAAGTCTATTTGTGGAGTTAGTATATCCAAATGATTTTGAGGTTAATGATTCAATCTACTCAAAAGAATCAAATTTAAAATTAGAAAAATTTAAATCTTACTTAGCATTTGTGGCTATCAAAAACGGTGAACATAATGGGATAGGGTATGTGACATCTAATTTTGAATTAAATTTAGAAAATAGAATTAAATTAACCTCATTAAAATCGATAATAAAAAAAGTTGCATTAAATAATAACTAAACTTATTTATAATTATGAAGAGTTGCTAATGTTATTTTAGTTTTCAATATAAGAAACTACGGACTGTAGTCGATTTACTTATATTAATGATTTGATATACAGTATTTTACATAATTTTAAATGGAATTATCATTACTAAACGGCCATGAGATTTTCAAATTCATAAGCTTACTGAGTAACTTAAAAGGTTCTTTTATAGTGTGTGATTTTATGAATCATAACAAAATCTTCAATGGTTTTTACTTTCATTATTATACTTTTTGAATTATTTGATCATATCACCTTCCTTTTGTAAAGAAAATGGATTTTTTTATACATAATAGTTTATCTTTGTATAGATTTTTTGATTTTCTTTACATATGCAACTATATACATTAAGTTATCTTCCATTAAACATTGAGCTTGAGACCAAGATAGTTCTCAAGAAACTAACGTCCTCACATAAGGCATTGGCTGAGTTAAAAGGGATGTCTAAAAGTATCCCCAATCAAACTATATTAATAAATACTCTAGGTCTTCAAGAAGCAAAGGATAGCTCTGCAGTTGAGAACATTATAACTACTCACGATGACTTATATAAGGCAGAACTTAAAACAAATAGCATAGAATCTCTTGAATCTAAAGAGGTTCAAAATTATATAGAAGCCCTTAAAAAAGGCTTTGAGCTTATAAACAACCAAAAACTCCTTACCAATAGGATGATTATTGAAATTCAAGCCACACTTGAAAAAAATAACGCAGGTTTAAGAAAGG
>Ga0209119_1000423_pt1 | contig 43039 bp, 49 predicted proteins | sample COG_03_FD_184747 | JGI IMG/M metagenome (GOLD analysis project Ga0209119, IMG submission 184747) | Pelagic Microbial community sample from North Sea - COGITO 998_met_03 (SPAdes) (version 2) | ecosystem: Environmental > Aquatic > Marine > Neritic zone/Coastal water | place: Helgoland, sampling...
ATGTTGCTAGGTACATGAAATATTATAATGTTGAGCGACTACATTCAGCTAATTTGGATCAATCGCCAATTGAATTTGAAAACTCCTTTAGAAAAGTGTCCGGTTGGACTTGACCAGAACAAGCGATAGTGCCATTTATTCGAATGATTTATCACTTTGAAGTATCGTTTGTTGAATGTATAACACGTTAGCAATAGGTATCTATTGCTAACGTGCACAGTAAATATGTCTTTAAAAACGTATTTAATTTGTCACTACTTGCTGGCAATTAACACCACTGTTGTTTTTCCATGTATTGCGGTGATATCTTGAATGGTCACCGTTGGTCGATTTGCTTTATACTTTTTAGGCGTATAACGGTCTAAATACCCAGAGGTTTTTAAGGCATTATATTTATATGCAAAGTTGGCAACAATCTGCTCATTGCACATTAGACCTCGTGCTATCGATCTAACTCCTGCACCTGACATACGAATTTTTTGCTTTAATGCTCTCTTGTTATTAGTTACGGCAGCGATACAAATTTTAGTCTCAATCGAATTATCAACTCCTTCGAATTGATAATCAGCTGCATTGGAATTCAGAGTAAAACCTGCAGCAACTATCACTGATATGAGGTTAAACGTTTTCATAATATTAATTCCTTTTCTATGTATTTTACTAAAGTGAGTTAATATTATGGTTGGAGTCTATTCTTTTGAGTAGAGATGAAGTAGTCATAAGCTAACTTCTACATATATTTAAGATAATTTTTAGATATGTTTGGGTATTATTTTATAATCCCCAAACATAGCCGATAATCATCGATGTTTTGACGATGACTTATGTCAATCAGTAATTTAGCCCGAATGTGAACTCAACCATCGTTTAAGACAGCCACTATTTTATTATGAAAGGCTCTTAAGCCTTCAGTGGTCGTTCAACTGAATAAAACTCGACTGACAAGTATTCGCCTATAATGCACAGCCATATAAAATCAAAACCTGCTATCAAAAGCCACAACTATCTTGAAAAACACCGGAACTGGCAGGTTCCAATATCAAGCACCTATTTGAATAAGATTAGTTACACAGCTGTGCTCTATCGATAACACCAAAACTTGACATCCTGCGGTTCTAAAAACACTTCTGCGTTAGGGCCCTTTAATAAAGCCATAGTTGCTAACAATCCAGCTTGAATACAATGAGGAGCAGCGATAGTCACCGAACTGGCTGCATTTTTTACTGGATATCCGGTTTCAGGATTAAGAATATGACTGTAACGTTTACCATTTTTTAATAGATAGCGTCTTGCATCACCACTGGTAACTAATCCACCACTGATAGTTTTTAGAACCTAAGTCGCTTCTGCATCGTCTGGGCTTTCAATACCGATATACCATGGCTGCTTATTATGCCGTGCACGATTCACTTGAATATCGCCACCAAAATTCACAACAACTGATGTGGTTGGAGCGTGTTCTGTGCATAATTTAGCCACACAATCCACCGCATATTCTTTGCCCATGCCGCCAAAGTCCAACTCCATACCTTTGGCTACAGTAATTGAAGATTGATCATATTTAACTTTTCCCCAACCTATAAACGGCATTAATACTTTGACTGCATCAGGTGATGGTAGATTATCTGAGCCGTCAAATGTCCAAGCCTGACGTAATACACCAGAGGTGATATCAAATAGGCCGTCACTTAGCTGAAAACAGCTATTAGCTAACTCCAAAAGACGAAAAAATTCATTATCAATTGCAATAGGCTTACCCTGACTATCGTTAATATTGGCCATGGGGTTGTTGGGCAAATAGCGACTAAATTTTTGTTCGATACGTTTGGTTTCTGCATAAGCTACTGAAGTTAGATGATTTGCAAGCATAGAGTCTTGGGTTTCAATCAGCAGCTCACAAGGGCTAGCAATAGCCCAAAAGCGACCCATTATATGGTCGCTTTTTTGTTCTATGCTATAAGAGCTTATTAACAAAGGCAGTCCTTAAGGCAAAGCTTTATTTTAAAAGCTATAACTGACTTGTGCAATCACAGCCTTCACACTGGGGTATAAGTCGAGTTGTTGCAACATTCCGGGAGCTTCGAAATCAGCGTTTTTAGGATCTTGTTGATAATATTCCAATCTAAATGCCCATTCGTTGCCACTTGCCATTTTTACACCATATTTAATGCCTAAGGTGTAAGCTGTCATTTCACCTAAACGATAATCTGAGCTAGCAAATGTAAGCAGCGTTATACCTTTTATCAAAAATGGTTGATAAAACTCAGCGGCACCTTGTTGGTAATACCTAAAATGTGGCTGAATATAAGTATTGTCACTCAAATTGAAGCGTAATCGAGAATCAATTGTATGGGAATTGATGTCCCAGTCATCGGTGGCGTATCGATAAGAGATATCCGCAACACCGCTATCCAAGGCATACTTTGTTTGCCAATAAAAACTATGGCGAGTGCGCTCTGTAGGCCTGTCCTCATGAACTAACGACTGAGTTAACCCTTTGTCATTGACTACACTTAATACCTTAAAGGGGTCGGTGTGATAACCATCGGACATTGAGTAGCCATAATTAAATTGCATCAACATTCTACGGTTGATAATTTGGGTTACCCCAAACATCAAATCTACCGTTGTCTTATCATCGGTATCTTTCTGTCTTGTGGCATCAAAAGCAGCTTGATAAGCTTCTTCATTAGCGAATTGACCCTCATCGATTACCATTTCAGAAAAAGCTACGGGGCGTCCACCTTCGGGATCGATAGTGTCAAAAGCTAAAGATAATCCAGCGGATACCGTGGTATTTTTCTGATTAAAGTCTTTGGTAAGAGAGCCATTAACCGCAATAGATAGGTAGTCATATTCTTTCGAAAGATGCACCCCTGTGCTACCACGCATATCGTTCCAAAGAGGTTGTGTCCATTGTGCTTCAAGTTGCACACGGGTATCGTGAAAAGTATCGTCTAGGGGTATATCACCTACATCAATAACATATTGTCCTTTACCTGAGGGACGCGTGTAAGTTTGTGCGTTTAGTTGAACAACGGCGCCTGACGCTGAAGCCCTAGTGAGTGAATCAACAACGATTTTGCCAGAAAAGATATGCTCATCACCAAAATCTTTTTTAGCAGAAAATACACCTTCAACTGCGGTGACTCTATCCGTTTCACCATAATACAGTAGGGCCGTATCCATTTCCCATACACTTTCATCTGCCTGAACGATTGGGGATGTGCCCAATAGTGCACAAGCAGCAGCTGCGAGTGCCGTATTTACATTGGCAACTGTCTTGTTATTTTTGACTATGTGACTTTTCGATATTAGTTGCATCCACAACCTTCACCAGCAAAAGCACGACCTCCACTGGTGGCCTCTTTACTAAAATAAATATGATCATCTAAACCAAGGTCGATACCCTCGGCGTCCAACGTCATTTCTTTTTTGGCTAACAAATCACGCTCCCATGACTGTACTCCAAGGTTGGCGCAACCAACAAGCTGAGTAAACAGCATAATTACGACGGTAATTCGTGCTTTTTTAAACATAACTGGCGACTCCTATTCGTTAAGTAGTAAGGCTAATTCTTGTTCGTATAAGGGTTGAGTGCGGGTGAAAAACCCTTTATCTGCAAAACGAACATTGCCTTTTTTATCGATTAAATAACTGCTTGGCATGCCCAATAATTGATAGATGTTAGCGATCTTGCCTTTGGGGTCATAAACAATGGGGACTAATGCAGGTACTTTATCTAAAAAAGCTTTCGCCAAAGTAGCTTCAGCGTCTAAATTGATGGCAATAATCTGCAATTCTTTTTCAGCATATTTAAGTTGCATCTGGTTCATCCAGGGAAATGACTTACGACATGGCTTGCACCAACTAGCCCAAAAGTCGAGATACACGACTTGTCCATTTAAATCAGATAGTTTGTTAGGTAACTGATCGTGAGAGATAGCAAAATCTGGAGCTGCAATCTCCTGCGCAAAACTTAAAGATAATGGTGTGATGCTGATGAGGGTAAGCAGCATACTTAATAGGAAGTGTCGCAAATTATTGGCCATGAAGATAATTTGCAATCATTCTAGAAGTTAAAACTTAAGTAAAACTTAAGACAATAAAAAAGCCCCCAAGGGAGCTTTATAAAAACATATCAACCAGCAATTATGAATCTAAAGAACCACAGAAGCGATAACCTTCACCATGAATAGTCACTATCAAATCATCGGCATTCACTTCTGACTCAAAGTGTTTACGAATACGACGGATAGTCACGTCAACTGTGCGGTCATTTTGGCGCAACTCACGGCCAGTCATTTCCATTATGAGTTGTTCACGTGTCAAAATTTTGCCCGGGTTGTTCAAAAACAAATGCAATGCTCGAAATTCACTTCGTGGCAAACGAAACTCTTTGCTGCTAGGAGAGATAAGGCTACGACTATCGCTGTCTAATATCCAACCGTTAAAACCTACACGACTTGGTAAATCATCATCTTCGTTACTGTTAGATGTTCGCGTCAATAAATTACGTGCGCGTATAGTCAACTCTCGGGGATTGAAAGGTTTAGTAAGATAATCATCAGCACCAATTTCTAAACCTAAGATGCGATCTACATCGTTATCTCTGCCGGTTAAGAATATCAAACCAATATTTTTACGGCCACGGACTTCGCGGGCCAAAAGCAAGCCATTTTTACCGGGTAAATTGATATCCATAATGACCAGGTTAATAGTGTTGTTTGCGAAGATATCATGCATCTGTTCACCATGTTCGGCTTCAAATACATTATACCCTTCTGCTTCAAACAAGCTTTTAAGGGTGGTACGTGTTACCACTTCATCTTCAACAATTAATACGTTAGGAGTCTGCATGTTTCACGCCTGGTTAGGATTTTTATAAAAGTTTATCAGAAAATATCTAAAAATCAGTGTTTTATCCAACTAAAGTAGCATATATAATTAATTTTTATGCATTTACATAAAAGAACTACTATGTAATTTGTTGATATCGACCATTTTGACAGGGAATAAAATCCTGAACTGAACGCTCTTACCTTCCTCACTTACAATAAAGATCGAGCCGTTTAGGGTTTGTGTATCTAAATTATAAACTAAATGCATACCCAGTCCACTAACCCTTGACCAACGTTAGTGGTGACGAAAGGATCAAAGATACGCTTTTGTAAATGTTCTGGAATACCCTTGCCGTTGTCTTTAAATTCGATACTCACTTTATTGTCATCGACAGATTCAATGATAATATCTATTTGGCCTTTATCTACGTGTTCAAAACCATGAATAATAGAATTCATTATTAAATTGATCATAATTTGGTTAATTGGCCCAGTTTTAGATTCAACCACTAAGTTATCTGCACAATTCACATGGATCAAATGATTGACTTTTTTTAACTTAGACCTTACCGACATTAATATTTCGTCCATCAACTTGGCAAAGGAGAAAACGCCATTGTTTTCTGAGGCTTGGTCAACCGCTACTTGTTTAAAGCTTGAAATCAGCTCGGCTGCCCGATTCAAATTACGATAGGTAATATTGAGGTTTTCTTCACTCTCAGTAATAAATTTCGACAAAGAACTGGCTTTTAGTATTTTTTCTTCAAAAACTTTATGCGTATCAGATAATCTATCTAACATCATAGTGAAAGCAGTAACGCCAAGACCAACTGGAATATTAACCTCATGAGCTACACCGGTAAACATGTCGCACAAGGATGCAATTTTTTCGTTTTGCACCATTTGTCGTTGAAACTGGTGAAGTTTCTCTAGTGTTTGGATTAATTCATTATTGGCTTCTTTTATAGCCATGGTGCGTTACTGTACTTTTTCCTCCAAACTCAAATTTAACTTGTTCAGATTCTACTTCAGTTTGCGGTTCCATATGTTCTTGGGTGAGTCATAGCATATTGTTGAACGCCCCACCTAAAATATCTAATTCTTTAATGCCGTGCATCTCTGTTCGGCTTAAATAATCCCTTTGCCGCGTAATACGTTGCACCAATTTCACCAAAACATAATAGGAGCAGAAATTGCACTTTGCAGTTTTAAAGTAAAATACATTAGCAAACCAATCAACAACACACTTAAGGTGACCATAATTGACTCGGCAATCAGGTTTTCTAATGTTTGTGTTGAAGCGCGGAGATACACGTCTTCATTATTAAAAATATGTCGAATAATCTCTATCACACCGCCCGTCACTTTAGTTTTAGCCAGTGCTTCTATCTGATCAAATTTGGCTTTTACAGGCGCAATACCTTTTTATTGTAGCTAGCAAAAAAGTGAGTGGTTTTCTGGTCCAGAATTTTGTAAATATGTACATTTTCAATGATTTTGGATGCAGCGAGCGCCATCAGGTTTTGTTCTTCAACCAAACCTTCATCGTTAATCATGGATTTTAATGCACTTTGACCAATCATATTGGAAAAAATCAAAACATTTTCTTACAAGGATTGTCTATAAGTACTGATTTGATTATACAAATTAACACTAGAAAACAAAATAAATGATATGGATGTAATCGCCATGACTACCGATATGAACAGGCTTTTTATAGATTAAAAATTTAGTGTCTGATGCCATAATGCTCGTTACGTGTTCCTTAATCTGACCACGTTTAATTTATGTCATTGATACATAAACGTTCAAAATTCAACTAGTAGACTAAATTTACTAATATTTTCTACTGCAAAAAATCAATACCTGAGTAAAGTCAAAATGCCTTACTAACTTTTGATGTTTTTCTACCCGTCTTTAAATGTGCAACATGTTATTTTATAAATTCAACTTTTTCGTTACAGTTTCTCATACCTTTAACGGCCCTAAAGAAAATGCAGATAACATCACCTTTTGTACTTTAAAAACAACACAGGTAAGGTCATCTTTTTTAACTACAAGATTTAATCATACATTCTACCTTTCCAAAATCTACAAACATTTGGATGGCAATCCATAAGCTGCTGTTATCAGACCAAAAAAATAACTCTGTCTGTCTTTTGTCATCCTTTTAGCTCAAATACAGTGCTTGATAGTCTTGTGCGGCGGCTTCCCACGTAAAACGACTATGCATAGCTCGCTGTTGGGTTAACTCAAGAGCCTTAGGCAACTCATGATAAAACAGTAATGCACGCTCTATACATGATAGCAATGCGCTGCTATCGGGCTGTTCGAATACAAACCCAGTCGCACTGCCTGGGTCTTCTGCCAAATCTATCACGGTATCCTTAAGCCCACCGACAGCTCTGACTATAGGCAAGGTGCCATATGCCAAACTATACATTTGATTCAAACCACAAGGCTCGAACAAAGAAGGCATTAGAAAAAAGTCACTACCCGCTTCAATCATGTGTGCTTTTCGCACACTGAAACCTTCAAAAAACGCCATTTTTTTAGGATATTTGTCAGCCACATCTCGCAAAAACAGGCTGATTTTTGGATCGCCGGTACCAATGATGGCCAATTGCACGTTATGTTGCATCAGTTTAGTTAACATAGGCAAAATAAAGCCAAAGCCTTTTTGGTCAGTTAGACGACACACCATACCAATGATAGGAACGCGCACTTTTTTTGGTAGCCCTAACTCTTTTTGTAATTCAGCTTTGCAGGCTTTTTTGCCAGACAAGTCAGCATGATGAAAGTTTTTTGCAATATGTGGGTCATTAATAGGATCCCACTGGCTGTAATCACAACCATTTAAAATACCTGACACGTCGTCTCGTCGGTTTTGGAACTCATCATACAAGTGATGAGAACCAAGAGATGACAGTAGTTCTTGTGCATAGTTAGGACTGACAGCGTTAATTTTATTGGCATAACGGATCCCCATGCGTACAAAATTTAAAGCATCTCCGTCCAACTGGCTATGTAATTTATAATGTGTCTGTAAGAAAGCAATATCGCTAAATTGATGTGTTCCTTGGTAAGCCCCATTGTGTATAGTAAAAATTGTTTTTGCCTGAGCAAAAAAACCAGAGTTGTCGATACTGACAAAATAGGGTGTGAGTGCAGTATGCCAGTCATTACAATGAATAATATCAGGCTGAAATCCTACTGCCTTTGAAGCTTGTAAAGCCGCACTTGCAAAAAATGCAAAACGTTCTGCATTATCTGGATAAGCATGATAGTCGTCAGAATACAGACCTTTACGTTCAAAATACTCTGGGTAGTCAACCGCTAATACTGGCAAGTCCTCCAAGGTTAAACGTTTAACAGCAAACTCATAGGATTGATGGCCAGCATCTAAGGTTTGTTTGGCACAACAATCAGGGGCGTTAAATTTATCTGCTAACTGTTTATAATAAGGCATTACGATTGTTACTTCATGACCCAGTTCAGCCAATGCCAAAGGCAAAGCTTTGCCTACATCAGCTAAACCTCCAGTTTTGACAAGATCTTCCACTTCAGACACAACAAACAATATTTTCATTCGAGCTGCTTACCTTTTCTATTTTATGCGAGCGCAATGGTAAAGACTGAATTTAGTGGTTTGGGCAATAAGACCCACCACACTAAACCGCTGTTCAAGTAACTCAGAATAACGCAAAAATTTATTCGCCACCAATGTCAGTGAACCACCTTTAGCAAGGTATTGTTTTAGCTGGGCAATAAATTCTTCAGTCACAGAATAGTCTGTCTGAATACCGGTATGAAAAGGTGGATTAGTATATACGGCAGAAAACTTGCCTTGCACATCCATCAAGCCGTTTGACGGCACCACCTTAACGTTAATGTGGTTCAGATTGGCACTTTCTTTTGAGCAGTGCACAGCTAAGGCACTGACATCACTCATCACCACTTCACTTTCTGGACTTTTCAACCCAAGATAACATCCAATTACACCTGCACCACAACCAAAGTCTAACAAACGACCAGTTTTTATTTCAGGTAAGTTATCCAATAACACCCTAGTACCTAAGTCGATTGCGCCATGGTTAAACACGCCCGGTAAAGAACAAATTTTATAGTCTAAACCACCAACGGAAATTTCAATTTCACTCTGCCATTTGGCTAGCTCAAAGGATTTTACTGGTTTATCGATTTGTGCACCAAATAATGCACAATGACGTGCAGAATCGACTTTGTTTACTTGAGAACTAATAGTCTCGAAGATTTTTGCCGCACTTTTTACACCGCCTTTGTTTTCACCCACAAGTAAAAGACTGCCATTTTCCTTAAGACAAGCTGCAACATTGGCAATCAACATTTTCGCATGCTCTTTAGACTTAGGCATGTAAATAACCGCACCATCAAATTTGTCATCAGTGGAGTAAACAGCTGTGAACGTATGTTGCGTTGAATTTCCCGCAGCACAACTTTGCTGATAAATATCAAAGTATTGGTGAAACACCTCAATGTCAGGGTTGTTCAGTTGTTTAGTTATGTGGCTATCGGTTGGGTTAACCAGTAACCACTTGCCCTGTGCGAAGGTATCTTTATTACGCATCAATAATTGACTAGGAGCAGACAGCATCAAGAAATCCTCTCAAACATTAAGTCCCATACACCGTGGCCTAATCTATGTCCACGCTGTTCAAATTTAGTAAGCGGTCGCTGCTCGGGTCTTGGCACATAATCGTTAGTCGTTGATTGATTATTAAAACCTTCAGCTTCAGACATGATAACCAACATATGTTCAGCGTAGTTTTCCCAATCAGTCGCCATATGAAACACACCGCCAATTGCTAACTTGTTTCTAAGCTTTTGCACAAAATCAGACTGCACAATGCGTCTTTTGTGATGGCGTTTTTTATGCCAAGGGTCAGGAAAAAATAACTGCACACGTGCCAAAGAATTATCAGCGATGCAATCAGCAATCACTTCAACCGCATCGTGCTCGTATACTCGTAAGTTATGTACATTTTGCGCAGCAGCTTCGCTTAGACAGGTTCCAACTCCAGGGCGGTGAACTTCAATCCCAATAAAATCTTTATCTGGCTCATTTAACGCCATCTCAACCAAAGACTTGCCCATACCAAAACCAATCTCTAATACTAGCGATGCTTGGCGATCAAAAACGTCTGCAAAATTTTGTAAGCCGTCAATATGCTTTAAACCCATAGTGGGCCAGTTTTGTTCGATTGATTTCGCCTGACCCGAAGTTAAACGCCCTTCTCTTTTCACAAAACTCTGAATTTTGCGAACGTACACGCCTGATTTGGCGGCTTCTTGTTCAGATGTAAACTGACTCATATTTAGATCTCATCTCAAAAAATGTTACTGGTGACATATCTATGCTTAAAATTGATTTTGCCAGCACTTTGTGTGGCGCATTATCCGGCGACACAGACTGATTGCAAGGTAGACGTTATAGTTTATCTAATTTTTGACGCTAAATATTCCGCCAACGCTCTAGATTGTTCAATTGGCAACATATGCCCGGCTTTTTTAATTAAGGTCATATCACTATTTGGTAAAAGTTTATTCATGGTAAACATGGTTGCTTCACTCACCAAATTGTCTTGTTCGCCACTAACAAGGTGAATAGGAAAAGGGCACTTAGATAAACCGGGAAGCAGGTTTTTCCTGGGATAAATCGCCGCCAATTGCGCAGCCAAAACCGCAGAACCCAAGTCTTGTTCCATTTGTTTAAGGATATTTACATATTCGCAATTCTGATGATGGCAGTCATGAAAAAAACTATTCAAGCGGGTATCGGTCATACCGCTATATTGTTTATATTTGATTAACTTAAGCAATTGTTGACGCTGCTGAACATCATCTTCAGGTAATTCGTCACAGGCACAAGCAATAAGCGTCAAAGATGCAATACGACCTTGATTTTCTGAAGCGGTCAACGCTGCGACATACCCCCCCAAAGAATATCCCACCAAATGCACAGGCGGTTCAAAATAGGCGAGACGGTCTGCACTTAACATTTTCATTTGGGCTAAATCTTCTGCCCACTGCAAAGGTACAAAAGCACGCATAGGTATATCTAAATGTTGCCAACATGAGTTGAATATTCTTTCATCACACAATGTGCCAGGGAAGAAGACGACAGGCTGGTCAATTTGATAAATGATATCGTTTGTTTTTGGCAATCTCTTCTCAAATGAACTATTTCAAGTTTGTTAGGGTATTATCCGTTAATTACCTCAAGAACAACAGAACCTTACTCGGTGCCTAACAATATTAAAGCTATATATTCTCGTTTTAGTGAAAAAGTCTTAGTTTGGTTTGACTTAAATGGCAGAAAAAATTTGCCTTGGCAGTTAAATAAAACCCCTTACACAGTTTGGGTGTCTGAAATCATGTTGCAGCAAACGCAGGTAAAAACGGTTATCCCCTATTACCATGCTTTTATGCAGCGATTCCCTGATGTATTGAGTTTGGCCAATGCAGCGCAAGATGAAGTGTTACACCATTGGACAGGTCTTGGCTATTATGCTCGAGCGCGCAATTTGCAAAAATCAGCGCAAATCATTAGAGATGATTACTTCGGAAAATTCCCTGAACAGTTACAACAACTAATCGCCTTACCTGGTATTGGGCGCTCAACTGCTGGCGCTATTTTATCTTTAGCTTGTGGTCAGCATCACAGTATTTTAGACGGTAATGTGAAACGTGTACTGGCCCGCTATTTTGCTGTTAATGGGTGGCCTGGCAATAAAAAAGTTGAAATTGAATTATGGCAGTATGCTGATCAATTAACTCCAATGCACAGAACAGCTGATTATACACAAGCCATGATGGACATGGGTGCAACACTTTGCACTCGCAGCAAACCACACTGTGACAGTTGTCCATTACACACAAACTGCTTAGCATGTGTGCAAGGACGGCAAGCAGAGTTACCTCACAAAAAGCCGAAAAAGACTATTCCGATACGATCGACCATAATGCTAATCCCCATGTGGCAAAAACAGCTTTTAATTTACAAGCGCCCACCAGCAGGATTATGGGGCGGATTATGGGGGTTTCATGAAGTTGAACATGCAGACCAAATTGTTGAACGAGCGTCAAGCTTAGGCCTTAATGACATCCAACAACAAACACTCACATCTTTTCGGCACACCTTTAGTCACTTTCATTTAGACATACAGCCAGTTTTGCTTCACCTAAAACAACAACCTGTTTCGAAAATAATGGAAGACACACAAATATGGTACGATTTAACCCAGCCGCAAAATGTTGGATTAGCCGCGCCAACCAAAAAACTATTTAGTACAATCAACACAACATTTTAATTATCCAGTTTGATTAGGAGCATTATGAGCAGAACAGTATTTTGTCAACGTCTACAAAAAGAAGCAGATGGTCTAGACTTCCAACTTTACCCAGGTGAGCTAGGTAAGAAAATTTTCGATAATATTTGTAAAGAAGCATGGACTGAATGGCAAAAGAAACAAACCATGTTGATCAACGAAAATAAGCTCAACATGATGGAGCCAACTGCAAGGGAATTCCTAGAAGCTCAAATGCAAGGTTATTTATTTGAAGGCAAAGAACCTGATATCCAAGGTTATGTGCCGCCAAAAAGCTAAAACTAACCAACTTTAAAGTGACCATTTAACTGAACTAAGCTGTTTTAGTAGTGAATTTGCGCAATCTATAAGCAATCTGCAATATTTCCCTAAAAAGGGGTTGACTTAAAAGGCCTAAATCCGTTTAATACGCACCTTCAGCGAAACAAGCGGTCTGAAAAGACACTTATTAGTTGATGCCCAGATAGCTCAGTTGGTAGAGCAGAGGATTGAAAATCCTCGTGTCCTTGGTTCGATTCCGAGTCTGGGCACCATTATTCTAGAGGCCCTGAACAGAAATGTTCGGGGATTTTTAGTTTTTGGTATATAAGATTTGGTAATCCTCGTGTCCTTGCCGGTAACCGTAAGTTGCGACTCCGAGTCTAGGCACCATTATTCTAGAGGCCCTGAACAGAAATGTGTGGGGCTTTTTAGTTTTTGGTACATAGGGTTTGATAATCCTCGTGTCCTTGCCGGTAACCGTAAGTTGCGATTCATACTTATTAAAATCACAAATTAACTCCTCACCCTTGCAACAAATAAATGTACATTTGAACCAGATTTAACGATATTAGGTCTATTGTGAATATTCATCAGTTTAATCCTTAGCGAATTCCACTATTTAAAGGTTACTCAATGTTCAGTAAAAAACAGGTTTTAGCCATGATATGTTTTTGCATGATGGCACATGGCCAATTATTGGCAAAAACAAAAGTTAATATCTCGTCGGGCTCATTAGTGGGAACAAACGCCGGCTCGAATAAAATTGTCTCATTCAAGGGTATCCCCTTTGCAGCGCCACCTATAAAAGATTTACGCTGGAAAACGCCACAACCTGTCGTGCCTTGGAAAGAAACAAAACAGGCGACCGAATTTGGTCCGCAATGTATGCAAAATCTAATCTATGATGATATGAAATTTCGCTCTGCAGGCATGAGTGAAGATTGTTTGTATTTGAACGTGTGGGCTCCTAGTAACATACAAGGCAAGAAACACCCGGTATTATTGTATTTTTATGGTGGTGGGTTTGTCGCTGGGGATGGTTCTGAGCGACGCTACGATGGTGCCAGCATGGCGCAGCAAGACATAGTAGTCATAACCGCAAATTATCGCCTAGGATTGTTTGGATTGATGGCTCATCCGCTGTTATCAGCTGAAACCTTGTACCAAGGTAGTGGTAATTATACCTTTTTAGATCAAGTAGCAGCTTTAAAGTGGGTAGTTAAAAATATTACTGCCTTTGGTGGAGATCCCTCACGTATCACTATCGCAGGAGAGTCGGCGGGTTCAGTTTCAGTAAGTGCACTAATGGCTTCTCCATTATCAAGAGATCTTATCGCTGGTGCTATTGGTGAAAGCGGCTCTATTCTTGGTCCGCCTCTAATGGCAGTGCCTTTAGTTGTTGCGCAACAAAAAGGGGAAGATTTAGTTACTGCAATCGCGGGTGACACCGCAAATTTAAGAGACTTGCGAAAGATACCAGCAGCGCAACTATTGAGCTTAGCGAATGATGCGGGTTTCACTTGGTTTAGTCCCACTGTCGACGGTTACTTTTTACCTTTGTCTCCACAGAAACTTTATGCCAACAAACAATTTTCTCAGGTTCCATTGTTAGCAGGGGTGAATTCTCAAGAAAGCAATTATGAAAGTATTTTGGCCCAAAATAAACCTACAGTTTCAAATTATAAGGAAGCACTGCAACAATTATATCCCCATGACTATGAACAGGTTTTTAACTTATATCCTGCAACAAACATCGAGCAAGTGATGGATGCTGCTCAGGATTTAGCCTCAGATAGGTTTATTAGTTTTGGCACTTATCATTGGATGAACACAGTTACCCAATCTAGCGGCAAACTAGGTTTTTATTACAGTTATCAACATGTACGTCCAGCAAACGTAGAAAAAGAAGCACCCGAAGCTCCCCCAAGAGGCGCGACTCACTCGGCTGAAATTGAATATGTTCTGGGTAATTTAGATGTAAATAAGCTGTATAGATGGCAAGAAGAGGACTATAAAGTATCCAGGTTAACGCAGCAGTATTTCGCCAATTTTATTAAATTTGGCGATCCTAATGGCGAAAACTTAGTAACTTGGCCATCATTTGCAGAAAATAAATTGATGACGCTGTCGGTGCGGCCTAAAGCACAAACAATTGATAAGCTCAAAAAGAGATATGCTTTTCACCAAAATGGATTACTAAATGAAAATAAGGATAGGTAATACCAATAGTCAACGGTGCTACATGCCAACTATAAAGATTATTTACTTGGTACAATTTTAAATATCCCCGCGCCATCAGTTGCCACATATATATATCCATCGGCACCCTGAACCACATTGCGTACTCGGCCTATTCCGGGAAATAAAATTTCTTGACTGAGTACTTTGTTACCATCTAATTCAAGTGCAACTAAATAGGCAAACTTGAGTGAGCCGACTAAAATTTTACCTTTCCAATCTGGGTAGATGTCGCCATTAACAAAGGTCATGCCTGATGGAGCGATCGAGGGTACCCAATACCAAGCAGGTTGCTGCATACCTTCCTTTTCAGTCAGGTCAGTAAAGGACGAGCCACTATAATTAACTCCAAAGCTAATCACGGGCCAACCATAATTTGCACCTGGTTGGATAATATTGATTTCGTCGCCACCCTTAGGGCCATGTTCATGTGTCCAAATATCACCCGTTACCGGATGCATTGCCATACCTTGAGGATTACGGTGGCCGAATGAGTAGACAGATGAATTGGCGTCTTTTTGTGCAATAAATGGATTGTCCTTAGGAATACTACCGTCGCTATTAATTCTATGAATTTTTCCAGCATCTCGATCTAAACGCTGCGGATTGACGTCTCGGTTGCCTCTATCACCGCTGGATATATACAAATAACCTTGTTTATCAAATGATAGACGACTGCCGAAATGTTGACCTTTTATAGAGTTAGGGCCAGCATCAAAAATAACCGCTTGTTCGGTCAGTTTAAAATCTTGTAACTTAGCGCGCATAACGGACGTATGAGCGCCTTCTCCCTCGCCTTCTAAACCAGAGTAAGAAAAATATATAAGCCCGTTCTCATTATAATTCGGGTCTACTGCAACATCTAATAGGCCGCCTTGACCTTGAGCTCTAAGTTCGGGTAATCCTGTGACCTTTTCATGTAATAATATGCCATTGCTGATAACCCGTAATTCTCCTTTGCGATCGGATACCAGTATGGTTTTTTCATCTAACCAAGCCATGCCCCAAGGAATATCTATTCCCTTGGTTACAAGCTGTGGCTTATAAGAATGAATACTACCTGAGAGCGAGGTCTTTGGTTGCTGAGCGCAAACTGAGTTAGTAAAAACAACACAAAACATGATCCCAAAGAGGCGCGTTATAGTTATCATTTTTGATCCCTTCTGAAAGAATTTCACTAAGCATAATATTACCACCGAATATAAAATGAGATCAGTCACTTTTAAGATTGGAATGCTTAAGAGCAAATAAAATTACGTCGTTTAAACAAAAAGCGTGAAATCGCTCAGATTTGTCAGTTAAACAGTTGTTCACAAAACATTAGTGGTTATAATCTGTTCCAGTTTTTTTAGGTAAACAAAGCCTGATTTGGAGAATATAGTGAAATTAAAAGTCTTTTTATGTATATGTATGGGTGTTTTTAGTGTCTCGGCAATTCAAGCACAAGAAATGAGCGAAGATGACATTAGGGCTCGTATCCAGCAAATTGGCAAAGTTCATGTAGCCGGTGCAAAAGCTGAACTGGCATCTGCAGGTCCAAGAACAGGTTCAGAAATTTACGTGCAAGCTTGTATTGCGTGTCACAGTGTTGGTGTTTTAAATGCACCTAAATTACAAGATGCAGCAGATTGGGCCCCTCGTATGGAACAGGGTTTTGAAACAGTTTGGCAAAATGCAATTAATGGTATACGTGGCATGCCACCAATGGGAACATGCGGCGATTGTTCAAATGATGACATCAAAGCGGCAATCGAACATATGATTGAAGGCATATAGATTGAGAAAAACAGCTTAAACTTCGATAAAAAAGACCACCTCAAGGTGGTCTTTTTAGTTTGAGTAGTTTATTTTTATTAATGGTCCATCGTACTTATAATAATTTAATTGTCCTTTAATTTAGCTAACGATTTCTACAAACAACGTCAATGAATTATCTCTAGAGAAACTGAGTAAGTTTGGTCAAGGTAAATTAACCAAGGCAGCTAAAATTTCACTTAATCAGATGAAAATTTTAAGTTAACTCTCAGCTCTTATTCATCATGTTACGCAGATTGGCAATACCTACCTGAGATTTCTGCTGACGTTCTTGTGCTGACACTTTTGGCTTTTTATGCTCCCATACCAAATCATCTTGCGGTAACTCGTGTAAAAACCGGCTAGGTTCAGGATTGATAACTTCACCGTATTGACGCCTTTCTTTGACTAGTGTCATAAACAAGACTTTTTGTGCACGGGTAATACCCACATACGCTAAACGTCTTTCCTCATCTATATTGTCTTCCTCAATACTGCTTTGATGAGGCAATAATCCCTCTTCCATACCCACCATAAATACATAAGGAAATTCAAGTCCTTTGGAAGCGTGCAAGGTCATCAGTTGTACTTGATCTGTTTCTTCGGTATCTTCGCCCCGTTCCATCATATCGCGCAGAATTAAACGATTAACCACCTCTTGGAGTGTCATTGGTGGGTCGAGTTCACTGCCATCAAGCATGTTGCTAATCCAACCAAACAAGGTGCTGATATTCGCCATGCCCATCTCTGCCGCTTTTGGGCTAGTACTCGACTCATACAACCATTCCTCGTAACCCATTGCTTTGATCATTTCACGAATGGTCGCAATGCCATCACCTCTGACAGCTCTGTCTGATAGTTCAACTATCCATCTACTAAATTGTTCTACCGATACTAAAGCCTTACCACTTAACACATCTTGGAGATTGGGATCAAATGCAGCTTCAAACATAGAAGAGCGATTATGATTAGCTAAGTTACCGAGCTTTTCTAAACTCACTCGGCCAATACCTCGAGTAGGGGTATTGATCACTCTCAACAATGCATTGTCATCATCCTGATTTACCAACAGGCGAAGATAAGCCATGATGTCCTTGATTTCTGTTCTGCCAAAAAACGACATGCCTCCGCTAATTTTATAAGGAATACGGTTACTCATCAGTACTTTTTCGAACACACGAGATTGGAAATTGCCTCGATACAAAATCGCATAATCTTTAAATTTGGTAGCCCCCATAAACTTATGAGCCATTAACTCAGCTACCACACGTTCAGCTTCGTGCTCTTCGTTTTTGGCGGTAATTACTTGCAGAGGCTCACCATAGCCTAACTCAGAAAATAATTTTTTCTCAAATATATGGGGGTTATTTTGAATAAGGATGTTGGCGCAGTGCAAAATTCGTTCAGACGAACGATAGTTTTGTTCAAGCTTAATAACCCTTAACTTAGGGAAGTCGGTTTGAAGGAGCACTAGGTTTTGGGGTCTGGCACCACGCCAAGAATAAATAGACTGATCATCATCACCTACAACAGTGAATCGAGCCCTTTCTCCCGCTAACAATCTAACCAGTTCATATTGACTGGTATTAGTATCTTGGTATTCATCCACCAGCAAATAACGTATTTTATTCTGCCATTTTTGTCTGACAGCTTCGTTATCTTTTAACAGTACCGTAGGCAATAAGATCAGGTCGTCAAAATCTAGTGCATTGTAAGCTCGCAGATGATTATAGTAACGCTGATAGAATCCAGCATACTCAACTTCGCTAGGAGACAGTGTTTGATACTTTAAGTCTTCTGGTAAAATAAGTTCGTTTTTCCAGTTAGAAATACAACTTTGCAACGATGACAACAATTCTTTGTCACCATCAAACTCTACCTCAGTCAAATCCTTAAGAAGCGACATGCTGTCTTTATCATCAAATAAAGAAAATCCGGGCTTTAAACCCAAGGTTTTGACTTCTGACTTTATAATGTTTAAGCCAAGGGTATGAAAGGTAGAAACTTTTAACCCGCGCGCTTCCTTCTTACCTAGAGTTTGCGCGACACGCTCTTTCATTTCTCGCGCAGCTTTATTGGTAAACGTTACTGCAGCTATATAACGTGCTGGAAGTTCACATTCCCTTACCAGGTAACCAATTTTACTGGTGATAACGCGGGTTTTACCACTGCCTGCTCCAGCTAAAACTAAGCATGGGCCAGAAATAAATTTTACTGCTTCGTTCTGACCGGGGTTAAGTTTCATGCTAAATTAAACAACCAATGATGCTGGGGCGGTGATTGTAAGAGAATACGCAGGTTAGTCCAAGTAGATTAACAGCGTATAATTTTTTTAAACTTGAACCCAGATTTCGTTTTAAAAATTAATTTGAACACCAAAGGTAAACAAACCCTAATGCTAAATCCTAAAAAACTAGAAGAAATCGCTAAACAAATCTCTGATGCAGTGCCTCCAAGTATGAAAACGATGGCAGAAGGTGCGGAGGCTAAAGTTAAACAAGTATTACAATCTCAAATGAGCCGATTAGACTTTGTTAGTCGTGAAGAATTTGATATACAAAGCCAGGTGCTTAAGCGCACCAGAGAAAAACTAGAAGCACTGGAAACTCGCCTGGCCAAATTAGAGAAACCCGAAGCATAAAACCACCCATGGTATAAAGATAGAGAGGAGGGTATGACCATTCACAAATTAAATTTAAGCTGGATGCATAATGTAATGCCCAATAATCCCTAACGCTAAAACCAAACCCACATAATTATTATTCAAAAAAGCCTTAAAACAGAGGGGTCGATCACGGTCTTTAATCAGCATTTGTTGATACAAAAACAACCCCATACTGATAACTAGTGCTAGGTAAAACAGCCAGCTTAGTGTTAACCATAGTGCTACGGTAGTAAGTAGAAACAAACTGAGTATTTGTAACAGCATTATGATCAACTTATCGTATTGACCAAATAAGATGGCGGTTGATTTCACACCGACTTTAATGTCGTCGTTTTTATCTACCATGGCGTATTGTGTATCAAAGGCTACGGTCCAAGCTAAATTAGCAAAATATAACGACCACACTACCCAATTTAGGGATTGCCCTATTGCTACAAAAGCCATTGGGATAGACCAGCTGAAAGCAGCACCCAGTATGACCTGAGGCAAGTGAGTATAACGTTTCATAAAAGGATAGATAGTGGCCAATATCAAACCACCTATTGACATCAGTATCGTCTGCCAAGATAACGTCAAAACTAAAATTAAGGCGAAAAATAAAAGTAAAAAAAACAAACCCAATGCCTCTTTTTCTGTCACTTCTCCTGTTACTAGTGGGCGGGCTGAAGAACGTTCAACAAAACCATCTACATTGCGATCTGCATAATCATTGATCACACAACCAGCCGATCTCATCACCACTACCCCCAAAACAAACACAACTAATATATGTAGGCTTGGAAATCCTGCTGAAGCTATCCACATCGCCCATACGCAGGGCCACAATAATAAAAAGATACCAATAGGTTTGTCAGCACGCATTAAACGCCAATAAGCATTTAACTTTGTAGTTGATAATAGCCCTGAATTATCCATGATAGTTTATTTCATCTCTCGGTAAACTGGTGAACTAGGAAGGAACACTTCACTGACTGTCATTTTCAGATCGTCAAAAGTAAATGCAGATCGACGCCCCCATAAGTGCATCTCAGAGGATATATGTAATTGCGCTAAAAAGGCTTTGCTGGCAGACATATTAGTGACTTCAAACGGCATACGCTTAAATCGTTTATCATTAAAAATCAGTTGACCCAAAGGTTGAGTATTCAAGTTCATAAAATCGTTTTCACATAATCTTTGCGGAATAATAGAGCGAGCAAAAACCCAAGGTTGATTGTCACCCCATAATATTACTTCTCTAACCTGCCATTCTTTTAGATTTAATTGTTGCTGGGTAGAACACACTTGTTGAAATTCCTCAAGAGTGATGGGGGCTTGTCTTTGACCTAAAAGGGTTAAATGGAATGATGTGCATGCTGATTGAAGCTTTTCGGTTAATGAATCAGTGTCAAGTAACCAGTCTTTCAAACATGGGTTAGGAATAGTAAGGTGGTTAGGATCAGCCCATTGTGATGAGATACCGACCGGAAAAGTATAAGATGAGCTCAAATTTACAACGTTGTTGATTAGTAAAAATTAATAATAACAAGTCGATGACGTATACTAAAGTTAAATACCGCTCTGTCTGATTTAGTTTTAAGAGCTACGTAAAAGTTGGTAAGCTTAAGGAAAGTATAATGATAACTAAAATAAGAAACTCTCAATGAAACAAAACATATGGCTAATGACTAGTTTGCTAGCTCTTTTAAGTTATCACAACGTGGTAAACGGACAAGAGGTCTCCAGAAAAAGCTACGCTTATTTCAGTCTTGAGCCAGAGATAGTGACCAATTACTTAGGCTCTAGCGCAAAAAATAGGCTTTGTTAGGGTATCAATAGAATTAATGTTAGAAAATCCAGACCTTCTTGAAGTAGCTGAACATCACTCTCCCCAATGAGAGCTGCCACAATTGAAGTATTCGGTAGCCGAGGAGCAGAGGAAGTAAGTTCACTAAGTGGCCGCGAGAATATTAGGAATATTTGCTTAGAAAAATTACAAAAACTCATGCTCAGAGAAACTGGCTCTAAAATAATTAAAGATGTTATCTTTACAAAATACCTTTATTTCTAGAATCTCTGCAAACTATTTAATACTAGCGTTTTTTGCTCTGGTGACCAGAAACCAAGCAAAAAGGCATCCACATATTAGCCCCACCGTATGCGCAGTATTTGCCATATGCACGGGTAAGAAATCCAAATACCCCACAATTAGCCAAACCAATAAAAAACCAATGATAGGCTTAGGTAAGGATAATCCCCAACTGGGTTTTAACCAACCTAACCACCAAACACAGCCCACTAAGGCATACACTACACCGGAAAGTCCACCGAAGTTGGAACCACTAACCAATAACTGAGCAACATTAGATGCTGCAGCGGAAAATATAAAAAGTGCTAGCAAACTACTGAGGCCAAACGTTTTTTCAATTTGTTTACCTAATGTCCACCACCACAGCAGATTAAACGCAATATGCAGAACTGAGAAATGAAGCAGTGCGGGTCCTAATACTCGCCACCATTGCCCCGTTTCTAAAAGCGATGTAAATGGTTGTATTTTTAGCCAGGAATAAGGTGATGAAACGCCGACCATTGCCAATAAATAAATCACCAAACAAATTACCAATATACTTGAAGTAAATGGAGCCTGTTTTAAATCCGCAACAGTTTTGCCTACCGAGAAATACTGCTTCGTCATTAATTTAACCGTTTCGCCAGATTGCCAAGCAGCAGTTTGATATTTTACGTTATTCGGGTTAATAACAAACTCTTCAGCCAGCTGTTTGGCTTTGTTTTGGTCAGTTGACTCCAGTAACATCACTACATGAGAGTACTCATTAGCTGAATATTGATACTCAGCTTTAATACCTTGTTCGATAAGATAAATAGCGAGTAATCTTGCTGGTTGCTCTTCAGAAAAAGCGACTAACTTAAGCGGGGTAAACAAACGTATTATACTTCCTATAATCTTTAAACATCTGGATGTGAAACTTCAAAAGACTGGTCTTGACGCCACGCCTCAAATCCACCGTCTAGACTATATACCTCTTCAAAACCTTGGTGAATTAAAAACTGCGCTGCTTGTTGACTGCTAATACCGTGGTAACAACAAACAATCACAGGCGTATCAAATTCCACATCAGTCATAAAACTACTCAGCGAACCATTGGTTAAGTGAGTAGAATTTTTAATATGACCCGCTGCAAAAGCAGCGTCGTCGCGAATATCGACAATTCGTACAATACCTTCAGACAGTTTTTGTTGTGCCTGTTGCACAGATATATGGGCAAATTGCTCCATCTAGATGACTCTCCTCAAAAATTTATTGTTAACCTGAACTCGGGATAATGAGTGTCGAAGGTATCCAATTAAACTATCATAAATTCAAGCTGTTACATAACGTTCACGTTGTTAAACTACCCAAGTGTGACTCAACATCAAAATTTTAGTGATTATCGGGGCTCATTTTCATACGTAATTGTGCACTATTACCAGAAATTAAAACGAAGACATGGGCTAAATAGCGGTGTTGAGCAGCGCTGCTTATCTCGCTTATAGGTTAACTCTATTGCCAATTTAGGATCACCTTACCAGATTGGCCGGACCCCATAACATCGAAACCTTGCTGAAAATCATCAATAGCAAATTGGTGGGTTACCATAGGCTTTAAATCTAACCCTCCTTGGATCAGGCTAGCCATTTTATACCATGTTTCAAACATCTCACGGCCATAAATGCCTTTTATCATCAGACCTTTGAAAATCACTTGATTCCAATCTATCGCTACATCGTTAGGTGGGATACCTAACATCGCTATTTTGCCACCATTGTTCATTTTATCGAGCATATCACGCAATGCCACTGGCACACCTGACATCTCAAGGCCCACGTCAAAACCTTCGGTCATACCTAATTCATTCATCACATCTTGCAACTGAGTATTAGATACATTCACCGCACGAGTGGCGCCCATTTTAGTGGCTAAATCTAGTCGATACTCATTTATATCTGTGATGACCACATTTCTTGCGCCAACATGGCGCGCCACAGCAGCAGCCATTATACCAATAGGCCCTGCGCCTGTTATCAAAACGTCTTCGCCAACCAAATCAAATGATAAAGCTGTGTGTACCGCGTTGCCAAAAGGGTCAAAAATGGCGGCTAAGTCACTGGATATATTATGCGGAATTTTAAATGCATTAAATGCAGGTATAGCCAAATACTCGGCAAAGGCACCTTGCCTGTTGACTCCCACTCCAGTGGTATTTCTACATAAGTGGCGACGACCTGCACGGCAATTTCGGCAATGACCACAAGTGATATGCCCTTCGCCAGACACTCTATCGCCTAGTGCAAAGCCGCGCACTTCTTGGCCAATATCTACTACTTCACCGACATACTCATGGCCAACAACCATAGGCACAGGAATAGTTTTTTGTGCCCATTCGTCCCATTGGTAGATATGCATATCAGTACCACAAATTGCGGTTTTATGAATTTTAATTAGTAAATCATTGTGACCAACGGTTGGTTTTTCACACTCAGTCATCCAAATGCCTTTTTCTGAGTGTAACTTGGCTAACGCTTTCATCAGATGACTCCCAACTCTTTGCCGACTTCAATAAAAGCATCGACTGCAAAATCAACTTGTTCAAGACTATGGGCAGCAGACATCTGGGTGCGGATCCGCGCTTGTCCTTTGGGCACTACAGGGAAAGAAAACCCCACGACGTAGACGCTTTTTTGCAACATTTTATCCGCCATATCGCTGGCCAACTTCGCATCACCTAACATCACAGGAATGATCGCATGATCTTTGCCAGAAAGTGTAAAACCCGCAGCTGACATTCTCTGGCGAAAATGTGCAGTGTTGTCGATTAACTGTTTTCGCAGCGCATCACCATGTTGCATCATTTCAAACACTTTTATAGATGCGGCAACAATTGGCGGTGCAACAGAGTTTGAAAACAGATACGGGCGAGAGCGCTGACGTAGCCAATTAACGACTTCTTTTTTGCCTGACGTATATCCACCAGACGCACCGCCTAGGGCTTTACCCAAGGTACCGGTTAAAATATCCACTCGCCCCATCACATCACAATATTCGTGGCTACCCCGACCATTTTCACCAACAAACCCAGTAGCATGGCAATCGTCGACCATCACCAACGCTTGATATTTATCGGCCAAATCACATATTGCGGCCAAGTCTGCAATCACACCATCCATAGAGAACACCCCATCCGTGGCAATCAGCTTAGTGCGCGCGCAATCTGCGTCAGCTTGAATAAGCTGCGCCTCTAAAGCTTGCATATCGTTATTTGCGTAACGATAACGTTTAGCTTTAGATAATCTCACCCCATCAATGATACTTGCATGGTTCAGTGAGTCAGAGATAATGGCATCTTCAGCATCTAAAATAGTTTCAAATAATCCACCGTTGGCATCAAAACAAGAAGGATAAAGAATAGTTTCTTGTGTGCCTAAAAAGTCACTTATGGTTGCTTCTAACTGCTTGTGAATATCCTGCGTCCCACAAATAAATCGTACCGATGCCACACCAAACCCGTGACTATCTAAGCCTGCTTTTGCAGCATTTATCAGCTCTGGATGATTGGCTAATCCTAAATAATTATTGGCACAGAAGTTAAGTACTTTTTGCTCATGATTAACTTCAATATCAGCTTGTTGGCTTGATGTAATAATGCGTTCATTTTTGTATAGCCCTTGTGCCTTAGTATCTTCAATTTGCTGTGCCAAGCGAATATAAAAGTCATTTTTCATGGGTAATCCTATGTATGGGACGAAAATAAGCGGATCATATATATTCAATATGATGAATGATAATTTTTAGAACAGAAAGTTATATGCAAGTGGCAAATTTTTTTTACACTATAGGTCAAAAGTTTGTTAAATATTTCTGTCAGATAAAATAAAAGTATAAATCGCTATATGGTATTGGGCGGAGGGTAAAATGCTTCGTATTTGTTCAACGCTCAGTTCTTTAGCTTCAACTTAGGATTTCACCACAACTCGCACCACAGCATCTGACTATCAGTCTAAAAGACTACAGATAATAGACAGTCCAAACCAGCAAACAGAATCAACTGAATCTGTTGAAAAATGTGATCCAAAAGCGCACTCCTACCAGAGTACACTTTCACACTAAATGAGTTTTAAAAATAGCTATACTTTGGTAAAAATTAATTACGATTCAGTCTGACAGATTAACTACAGCATGGCTAATGTTGAACTAATGGCACTTTTCAATTTGACAGAATCTGATAAAGTAAACTTTGTTTATATACTCTCACCTACACGCAGAAACCATGACCAAGACTTTTAAACCCAGTACCAAGCAGCAAATTGTGTTACTCGGTTATTCATTATTATGGCTACTGATTATTCCCTTTGCCTTTTGTCACTTTGTTTACCAACTTATCAAACGCAAACCTGGATATACAGAAGCCCGTCTGTCACGCTATGGTTTTACATCAAAGCAAGCTAACCATAAGAATGGCCCCCTGATCCACTGTGCGTCGGTGGGTGAAGTAGTGGCAATACAAAATTTAGTTGAACAACTATTAAATAATAATCCCAACCAACGCATTACCATCACCACGAATACCACCACAGGTGCTGATAGGGTGAAACAGTTGTTTGCAAGTCGTGTTGAACATGCTTATTTACCTTATGATTTCCCACTTTGTATAAAACTTTTCCTAAAGATAAAACAACCAACCAAAGTACTCATTAATGAAATGGAATTGTGGCCGAATTTATGTCATCAATGTTGGTGTTCGAATATCCCTATTCTTATTATAAACGGTAGGATGAGCGAAAAGTCGACTAAAACTTATCAAAAATACCCTTCGTTATTTCAACCTATGTTCGAAAAAATCACTGCCATCTGTGCCCAAGACCAAAGAGATTATCAGAACTACATGACCCTTGGGGTAAATCCTGACAAGCTAACCTTGACCAATAATATTAAGTTCGATTTGACTATCTCCGCTCAAGACATTGCGCTAAGTCACACAATTAAAACAAAATTTGTACTAGAACAGCGTTTACTCATAGTGGCCGGTAGCACCCATGAACCGGAGGAACAAATTTTACTGGATGCCTATTTAGCGTTGGTAATACATTACCCGGCATTATTATTAATTATTGTCCCTCGCCATCCTCACCGCTTTGGTAAAGTTCATCAACTGCTTCAAACACAAAATATTGAAACAGTTTTGATGAGCGAAGAAAAACCATGTCAGACCAATTCTCAAGTACTATTGTGCGATCAAATGGGGATGTTGCGTTCCATCTACGCATTAGCGGACATCAGTTTTGTAGGCGGCAGTTTGGCTGATAGAGGTGGGCACAATGCATTGGAGCCTGCGGCTTTAGGTGTGCCAATATTGATGGGTGAGTCGACTTACAATAACCCTGCTATTTGCCAAGCCTTAGCCTATAGTGGCGCATTGCTCACAGTGACAGATGCTCAGCAAATTGAATCTGCTTGTAAAAAATGGTTAGACAACCCTCAACAAAGAAAATTTGCAGGTGATGCGGGCAAACAAGCGTTAACAGATAACAGTGGTGCGATTCAAAAAACCCTAGATGTCCTTACTGTTTACCAGTCTTATTAATTGTATCCCTATTATAAGCTACGAAAAAACGCGATTAAACGTGTTGCTTCGTCTTCCACACGGTAACTGTCCTCGACTCTTTTACGCCCCTCAATACCCATTTTTGCAAGTTTTTTGGTATTCGATAATAATAAATCCATTTTGTCAGTCACGGCTTGTTGATCATTCACAGGCACAATATAACCATCTACACCTGGACGAACAATTTCCTCCCAAGCGCCGGCTTCTGTTGCCAATACCGCTGCTCCGCTGCTCATGGCTTCCAAAACAGTTAAACCAAATCCCTCATTATCACTCAACGCTGCAACCAAAGACAGTGCACTAAATATTGTGGGTATTTGTTCAAATGGAAGCTCACCGGTGAAAGTGATCCTATCAGCCATATCAGCCTGTGCCGCCTTGGTTTTTAACTGCTCGACAAACTCTTTGTTGCTTGGTGAAATTGCGCCAACAACCACACAATGGTAATCAGGATACTTATCAAACAGTTCAATGCAGGCTTCAACAAACAAGTGCACCCCTTTTTGTTGTCTGACGCGACCTAAAATTCCAATGCCATATTTACCTCCAAAGCCTAATTCAGCCCATGCTTGCTGTTTATCTTTAGCAGGTAAATAATCATTAACTTGCACGCCATGGGGGTTGACTAAGTTTGGGGGATCACATAAAAATCCCGCTGACCTTTTACTTACCGCAATCACAGCGTCCATTTTTCGGGTTAACCACACAGTTGATGCTGAACGTTTGCGCTGTGCGGCCGAACTAAACACTAGCTTAATTTTTGCTCTAAACAGGTATTTCAATAATATACCTTGGATCATTTCATCGACGCGGCGAGCATGAAAAATACGCCACTTGCCATTTCTGAGTTGTCTTCGACACATTTTTGCTGTTTGCCAAAAACTAATAGCTAAAGCTTGATCAGGTAAAAAATGTGGCCCCATGATGCGTAAGTTAATTAGCCCTTTTTGATAGGACATCACTTGCAGCATAGTGGATGTCACACCTGAAAAATTTGAATTGGAGTTACCAATAATTAATTCAATTTCGCCTGAGTGCGCTTCATTAGAAACGTGATTATTCATAGATGGAAATTACTCAATTTGTTGAAACACAAAACAGCTACTTGGACCTGCACTTCCCTAAGTAATATGTATACAATACACTCATCACTTCTGATTCAAAATTATAACATGGTTACTATTCAGCAAAAAATTATAAACTCACATGTCATTTTATTTGATAAAGAACATTTTCCTGAGCCTACCCCCCCAAACTTTACAGGGCAATACTGGCAGACACAAAATGCCATAACCGGCCAATCCAAAGGTCGTGGCATCACCTATTTTTTTCAACATGACAAAAGTGAATATGTTTTACGTCATTATCGCCGTGGCGGGTTGATTGGAAAAGTGCTGAGCGATCAATATCTGTACACAGGTCTTGAGCAATCCCGTGCATGGCAAGAATTTAGGCTACTGCAGCATATGCAAACACTGGGTTTGTCTTCTCCTAAACCGAGCGCAGCAATGGTCACTAAACACGGTTTCTACTATCAGGCCGATATTATTACAACAAGAATTCCTTATGCCCAAGACTTACATCACATTTTACTAGAAAAAAGCATTGCCGCAGATGTATACCAAAAAATAGGTCACACTATTGCCAAATTTCATAATCATCAAATTTATCATCACGATTTAAATATTCATAATATTATGCTTGATGCCGAGTATGGCGTTTGGTTAATTGATTTTGATAAATGCGGAATTAAACAAGGTAATAATTGGAAGGAATCAAATATCGCGCGTCTAAAACGTTCGTTTGAAAAAGAAAAAAGATTACATAATATTCATTGGCAACTGCCTAATTGGAAAATCCTAATGACTGCCTATAACACAGCAGCAGTAGCTAATTAAGCCGATATTTAATCTCCGAAAACACCAATTTATCGGTTTTTGAATCAGCATCGTCCACTTTTCCATGCTCAATGCTTGCACCAAATTTGACTAACCAATTACCATAAGCTGCTTGATAAAAGCCGCTTAACCTGATCACTTCCTCACTCATATCACTTAATATCGGTGAAGGCGTGCCCTCATATTTATTGAGTATTAAGCGATTAAGTACCAGTTCGAAAAAATCGCCATTGTGATAGTTTTTATTGATACCTAGCGTGAGCATCTTCGAATCACTATCAAAACTACTACCGATAGCACGGCCATATCGACGATAGCCTGATTGATAAATCTCATACTCATAGTAACATTTTTTTTCATTAGTACCGACATGGGAGCAAGCAACATTGGTATCACTAGACTCGATAAACACTTTATGACCCCAAAGGTAAGTTGATAAACCAATCAAATTTGCATTATCAGTTACACGATAATAATCAACCGCATCTTCACCAATACGTTGTCCATAAATGTTAAAAGGCCTATTGAACAACATCACGCTGTATTTGAAATCCAAGCCTGCAAGATGGTTACCTAGTTTGGAATCTAATGTATACTCACAAGTCGCCGCACCGTTTGCACATTGGGTTTGAAAGGTCACCACCCTTAACCAATCACTGATGGAATGAGGCTGCTCTTTACCGCCCCAAATTGCACTCCAAGACAACCCCAACTCTAAACCAGAAATTGGACTGAAATTAAAACGCGTCATCCATAGCTTTTTATCTGGCATGGCTCTTTGACTTTCTAATTGTCCAATTTGCACAGTCAGAAACCAAGGACCAAGATACCGCAACCACTTATTTTCAGAACGTATGGCTTGGGAGCGAGAAAAGCTTATAGAGGGAACAGGCCTAGCATTATTAGACATAATCAGACTGCTGGATTGTGCTGGCCCCCACCACTGGTTCAATGAACCCACCCGTAGATTCCAATCACCAAATTGATAAGCCAAAAAACTTTGGTCAAAGTGACTTCCCCCACCGCGTTCATAGTTAGTCGATATTTGCCCAGCCCAACGGCCAGCATAAAACTCTTTAATTACATTTAGTTTGACTTTTCCGGCCTGTACACTTTCCCCCCCCACAAACCTGCTGTCGTCTTTTGCGCCATAGAGGCTGATAACAGAATGACCCTTTTGTTTTTTATGGGTTTGTAGATAATGTTTCAATCGCTGCGCAGAGATGGCAGGAATACTCGGAAGAGTGTGTACCTGAAGTTTTTCTAACTGCTTTGCAATACCTTTCCAAGGAACAGGGTAACTGCTCACTGATGCATCTATCACCCCCCACTCCACTAACACTTGTAAGTCTTGGTGCAATTGTGGTTCAAGTGTACCAATCCAGGGAGAACACCACCCCTTAATTGACCAAAATAAACAAATATAAAAACAGTAAAAATGTCTCTGTCGAACTTTTAACAACATTATCCCCAATAAAATATCTTTTCGCCTTGGGCACTGCCCACGAATATAACCGACCTTTAAACACATTAACGGAATGACACTGCGTATAAGTCATTCCGTTAATGCCGAACAGCGGCTTTTACTAATCTCTAACTAACCGATATCATACGGAATATATTGTACGAATGCTAAGAACAATGGGCTTGAGTTAAGGCTTTAATAGAACGTCAGTTTATTAATTAATAGGTGAACAGTGAGTAGAATCATAACATTTGGTACATATGATGTATTACACATCGGGCATATAAAATTGCTTAAGCGCGCAAGGTCACTAGGAAGCCACTTAATAGTAGGCGTATCCTCTGACGAGCTTAATAGAAATAAAAAAGGTCGAGAGCCTATTTATCCTCTAAAAAGTCGATTGGAAATCATCTCTTCTCTAAGGTTTGTTGACGATGTATTCGTGGAAGATTCAATGGACTTGAAAGCTGAATACATTACTTCAAAGAATGCAGATATTTTAGTTATGGGTGATGACTGGCAAGGCCGATTTGACCATTTAAAACATTATTGTCAGGTAGTATACTTACCTCGTACCCCTTCTATCTCCACAACTGAAGTCATTGAGATAATCAAGGAAACAATGTGAGGCACTATCTATTTTATGTAGCTCACAATTATGCCTTTGAAATATTACGTCCACTGCAACAAGAAATTCGCCGTCGCGGCCACGATGTGGCATGGTTTGTAGATGGTGACGAAATAAATTCTGATTATTTTGATCCAGATGAAAATATATTAGTCACAATAAAACAAGTAGTTAATTATAATCCTAGAGCTGTTTTCGTACCCGGAAACTTAGTGCCAGATTTTATTCCTGGTTTAAAAGTGCAAGTCTTTCATGGTTTTGAATGGAAGAAAAAAGGGCATTTTCGAGAGCGAGGGTGTTTTGACTTGTATTGCACCCAAGGTCCTTTTTTCACTCAACGATTCGAACAGATACGTGCAACTCATCCACATTTCACAGTAATAGAAACAGGTTGGCCGAAAACAGATACCTTATTTAATGCCACAGCATACGACTGGCTAAATAGACGTAATGTGAAAACAATACTTTATGCTCCTACTTTTTCACCGGCATTAACATCTGCAACGGCTTTATTTGATGACATTACTTTATTAGCTAAGACCCATCAGGATTGGCAGTGGATAATTAAGTTTCATCCAAAAATGGCAAAAAACCTAGTTCAACAATATCAAAACATAAGCTGTGACAACCTGCATGTAATTGAAACATCAGAGCTCGCTCCTATACTACAAGTAGCAGACGTGATCGTATCTGATACTTCGTCAATTATTACTGAATTTGGTTTACTCAACAAACCAATTGTTACTTTCAATAATAAAGAGCCAGAATCACATTTATTAAATATATCTGAGGCAAAAGATTTATTTTCGGCAATAGAACAAGCCTTAAAGGCAGACCCATCGCTGCTTAAAACAATCCAACATAATACTAATTTGATGCATCCTTATTTTGACGGCAATTCTTCAGCCAGGGTACTAGATGCCACTGAGAAAACAATCCAATCACCACCTAAAGAATTAAAAACCAAACCACGTAATTTATTGCGAAAACTTAAGATGCGAAAAAAACTCGACTATTGGAAAGTTTGATATACACCATAATACAAATAAATTAGTAAAATTCATCTCAATCGGGTTAGCCTAAAAGAAATCAAGTAATAAGGTCAATTATGCACAGAAAAGCGATATATCCGGGTACATTTGACCCTGTTACTAATGGTCATGCAGACCTAATTGAACGTGCAGCCAAAATGTTTAACGAAGTGATTGTCGGCGTAGCTTCTAACCCCAGCAAACAGCCTCTATTTAGCTTAGAAGAACGAGTCGAACTCATTAAACAAGTGACGGCACATTTGGATAATGTAGAAGTGATTGGTTTTAAAGGGTTACTGGCTGATTTTGCTGAGAACCAAGGAGCGAGTGTTCTCGTTCGTGGGCTTCGTGCTGTATCTGATTTTGAATATGAGTTTCAGCTAGCGAATATGAATAGAAGACTCAACCCTGATCTTGAGAGCGTATTTATGACACCCGCTGAAGAAAATTCCTTTATTTCATCCACCTTAGTCAAAGAAGTGGCTTTACACAGAGGTCGGGTAAACGAATTCTGTCACCCTGCAGTAATTGATGCGTTGCAACAAAAGCTACATAACAAATAGACCCGTTAAGGGGCTATTTACCAACGCTGAGGGCTCCCTCTTAGCGCTGACAGGTCCCACAGTAAAAAGTATTACGTTGCCCAATGTTTACTGATTTAATGGGCGACAGACACGCATCGCAATTTTCACCCGCACGACCATAAACCAGCAGTTGTTGTGAAAAATAGCCTGGTTGTCCATCTGCTTGCACAAAGTCTTTGAGGGTAGTGCCACCTTGTTCAATGGCGCTTGCCAAGACTTTTTTAATAATGTCCGCCAATTGCATATAACGTTTTTTAGTTACTTTACTGGCCTGCTTACGCGGATCAATACCTGCAATAAATAACGATTCATTGGCGTAAATGTTTCCTACTCCCACCACCACCTTATTGTCCATAATAAATTTCTTTACAGCGACAGATTTACTACGAGACAACTCATACAACCTGTTTCCATCAAAATTGTCAGTTAATGGCTCTGGACCCAGTGATGCCAATAAACTTAGTGTGGGTTCATTACAACCTTGCCATAAACAAGATCCAAACCTTCGCGCATCATTAAATCGCAAACACACACCATTTTGCATCACGATATCCAAATGATCATGCTTCTTCACTTCTGTATCGCAATCTACCACACACAGTTTGCCTGACATGCCCAAATGTAAAACAATGCTGCCTTTACTGGTGTCTAATAACAAATACTTAGCGCGGCGACGGATTGAAGTGATAACTAAACCTTCGGCTTGGTGTATATCCATTGGAATAGGCCAGCGTAATTGACGTTTGCGCACAATGATTGTTTGAATAACTTGATTTTCAAGGTGAGGGCTAATACCCAACCGACTTACTTCGACTTCTGGTAATTCAGGCATGTTTTACTCTGATAGGGTTAACATTTGATAACTGGGGCTGATTAGCAGGTATATTTGTTTGTTTATTTTCACTAAGGTTTTATCCTCAAGTTGCATAAAATGATAGTCAATGGGCAATGCTTGCCCAGCAAACCAGAGTTGCACTGTTGATAAAGGCGACTGCCCATTAGAGTTTCCATCAAATAAGCTGATATTAGCATTGGTCCATTGTTCGACTAAGCTTACAAGCTCTTCATTACTATACTTTCTACCATATTTCCCAGAAGTTGTTCGCCAGCCTTGACCAATTCGTTCTACTTTTTCTTGTTCAAACGCCATAGTCGTGATGGTCATGTTAGGGGCCACAAGCGTAAGCAATGATGGAGCATTGCTGTCCCCATCACTTAAAAAAAGGCTGCTAAAATTGAATAACATGATCAGTATTAGCATACTGACAATGATGACATTATTCCAAGCGCGCTGTGATAGCTTGATCATGTGAAAATTAAAACCGAATAAAATAAGGTGTGAGGGATTATGACATAAGATGTAATTGCAAAAAACCCGACAAAAGCCGGGTTCTTCAGGAGACAAAAACAATAAATTTATTTGATTTTGGCTTCTTTAAACAAAACGTGCTGGCGAACTTTAGGATCAAACTTTTTGATCTCCATTTTGCCAGGCATATTACGTTTGTTTTTATCTGTAGTGTAATAAAAGCCTGTACCAGCACTAGACACTAATTTAATTTTTTCGCGCATAATCTGCTTCCTTAAACTTTAACACCGTTGGCACGCATATCAGACAATACTGTATCAATACCTTTTTTATCAATAATACGCATACCTTTAACAGATAAACGTAATTTCACGAAACGGTTTTCACTTTCAACCCAAAAACGGTGGGATTGAAGGTTCGGCAAAAAACGACGACGGGTCGAATTTTTTGCGTGAGAGCGATTATTACCTACCGCTGGACGCTTGCCTGTAACTTGACATACTTTGGCCATGGCCTTTGTCTCCAAACAATCTAAAAATTTAGCTCTGACTCATGTTTAATCGTAATCAATCTACGAGTCAGCTAACGCTATTAACAAGAGGGCGCATTTTATACAGTAAACTAGGGATGAGTTCAAGAATAATGTGTAGAAAAGCAACTCTTTCGTCGCTTGTCGGCATAATTACCTGTCTATGCTAAGTTTTTAGCCCAATTCTTGTTTTTTTCCCGTGATAACGAATACGTAAACACTTCACTTTTAAAGCAAAATATAACTAATTAAAAATACAAAATATCTAATTATTATCGATTGTCTAAAGCAAACCTCTTTGCGCAAGCGATACAGCTGTTCCATCTCCAATCACGAAGTGATCGAGCACTTTAATATCCATTAGGTTAAAGGCGGCAATAACACGTTTGGTGATACTTTTATCTGCCTGGCTTGGCTCTGCAATACCTGAAGGGTGATTATGGGCGAGGATCACCGCAGCGGCATTGTCGATTAATGCTTGTTGCACTAAAACTCGAGGATAAACTGATGCGCTATCAATTGTGCCATAAAACATAGGGCGATATTTTATGAGTCGATGTTGGCTGTCGAGTAGTAACATAGCAAATACTTCATGGGGTTGGTCTCTTAATTTGCCCATTAAATACGCTTGAGTTTGTTCTACGGAGCTAAAGGCATCGGTTTTAATCAAGGTTTCAGCCATAAAACGTTGGCTCATTTCTACGCTTGCTTGTAGTTGAGCAAATTTTGCCTGACCTAATCCTTTTATTTGACAAAAGTCATGTTCAGAAGCGCCAAGTAAGCGGCGTAAACTTCCAAATTCTGTAAGTAGCTTTCTAGCAAGATCAAGAGCACTATAACCTTTAATGCCGGTACGAAGAAATATGGCCAATAGTTCTGAATCGGAGAGTGTTGCGGCCCCTTTAAGTAATAGCTTTTCTCTGGGGCGTTCTTGTTTGGGCCAATCCGTAATTTTCATGCGTCCTTGCCTTATCGGTCAATAATCAGCTACGGTTTTTAAGTTAATACTTAACAAAACTTCAAAATAAGCCTAGCAAATGAAGGCTATTCAAGCCAATAATGTGCTTAACAGGCCCAGCAACATGTCAAAAAGAGCCCATGCAACTCGATAAAACAAATATTATTTTAGGTATTACTGGCGGCATCGCAGCCTACAAAACCCCAGATCTAGTGCGTAAGCTTGTTGCCAAGGGTGCAAACGTTCGTGTGGTTATGACCGATTCAGCTAAAGAATTTGTTAGCCCTTTGGCTTTACAAGCTGTGTCAGGCAACTCAATTTCTGATAATTTATTAGATAAAGATGCAGAGGCGGCTATGGGACATATTGAACTAGCGCGCTGGGCAGATAAGTTATTGATTGCCCCTGCCACTGCTAACTTTATGGCTAAATTAACACATGGTTTAGCAGACGACTTATTGTCTACTTTATGTCTTGCTACAACTGCACCTATTTACGTAGCCCCAGCAATGAATCAACAAATGTGGAATGCCGACGCAACGCAGGCCAATTTAAATTCATTAGAATTACGGAAAGTACAGTTTTTAGGCCCTGCCCAAGGAGAACAGGCCTGTGGTGATGTCGGCCCTGGACGAATGCTTGAGCCACAAGAAATTGCAGATCTATTGTGGCAACAAACACCAGAAAAAACGTTGACGGGTAAACGTATTACTATAACCGCAGGCCCAACTCGTGAAGAAATAGACCCCGTGCGTTATTTGTCTAATCATAGCTCTGGTAAAATGGGTTATGCATTGGCGATTGCAGCACAAGAGCTAGGGGCGACAGTGACTTTAATTAGCGGCCCTGTAAATTTACTTCCGCCGGCTAATATTCAAACAATACCTGTATCTAGTGCACAGCAGATGCACGATGCGGTCATGCACACGACTCATACCTGCGATATTTTTATAGGTTGCGCCGCAGTAGCCGATTATCGGGTACAACACACATCCAATCAAAAAATCAAAAAATCAAATAGTGAGTTAACGCTTACTTTTGTTAAAAACCCTGATATTCTTAGTGATGTAGCACATTTAACGAATGCGCCTTTTACTTTAGGTTTCGCTGCAGAAACCCAAAACTTGCGAGAATATGCTTTAGGCAAATTACAGCGTAAAAAGCTCAACATGATTGCTGCAAATGACGTATCTGATAGTACAATTGGTTTTAACAATGAGCAAAATGCACTTACGGTATTTTGGTCAAAGGGTGAAAAAAAACTAGATGTTGCCGATAAGCAATTACTGGCTATGCAGTTAATGCACCTAGTAACCCAAAGATACATAGAAGACTCTAACGACTGACGCCACTTTCGCCTAGGAATCCAGAATGCCAGCTACAAAACGCCCCAATCGCCGTGCGCAAATTCTTCAAGCTCTGGCGAGCATGTTACAAACCAACCCAGGACAACGGATCACTACAGCTAAACTAGCTGCTCATGTTGGAGTATCTGAGGCGGCGTTATACCGTCACTTTCCAAGCAAAGCACGGATGTTTGAGGGATTGATTGAGTTTATTGAAGAAACCTTATTTTCTCGTATCAACAAAATTATCAATGAAGAAAAAGACACCGCTACTCGCTGCCAACTTATATTGCATCTTATTTTGGGTTTTGCTGAAAAAAACCCTGGTATAACCCGTATTTTAAATGGCGATGCATTAATGGGCGAGCAAGACAGATTGAGACAACGCATTGCACAATTGTTCGAACGCCTAGAAACTCAGTTGAAGCAAGTATTGCGCGAACGTAAATTACGTGAAGGCAAAACATTGCCTGCAGAAGAAGGCATCATAGCTAACATGTTAATTTGTTTTGCAGATGGTCGTATCAATCAGTTTATCCGCAGTGAATTCACCAAAAAACCCACTGATAACTTTGCAGAACAATGGCAGTTAATTCATAGACAGTTTTTTTCTTAAGTATCTATAAATCAAAAAAGGGACTCTTTAGTGTCCCTTTTTTGATTCAAATTTGGATTTTTTATTCTATTTTGAGAAAGTTTCTCCAAAAAAGTCACCATCATTCCAATTAGGACGTTGCACCTGGTTAGCCAATGTCAACCCTATATGATAATTCACCTCAGTAAACTTAGTTGCTGCTTTCCAATTAAAAGCTTGGTTAAAATCATCGCTTGGCTTGTGATAGTTTGTCTTAAGAAAATGATTAAACTGCTCACTGCCATCAATCTTAGGATCTACTGATTTAAAACCAGGCACTAAAAATACCGCAGGAATACCTTGTTTTACAAAACTGTAGTGATCAGAGCGAGTAAATAGAGCTTGGTCGGGCATCGGGTCAGGGCTTAACTCTAATCCAATTTTCTTAGCCGCTTTTGCCACAGAAGTTTTCATATCACTATGATCGGCACCAAAAGCGATGACATCGGCAAACTCATAAGTCAGTATTGGCATATCAAGATTCACATTTGCCACTATTGAACCCAAGGGTACCGTAGGATTTTGGGCATAGTAGTCTGAGCCTAACAAACCTTTTTCTTCACCCGTAACAGCTAAAAACACAATGGATCGTTTTGGGCGCTCGTCGAGCTGACTAAATAATCTTGCCGTTTCCATTAATACAGAAGTCCCCGTCGCATTATCCATAGCGCCATTATTAATCTTGTCTTTTTTTACCGTTTTGGCAAAACCGATATGGTCAGAGTGAGCAGAATACACCACATATTCATTTTTAAGACTAGGGTCTGAACCTTCTAAAATTGCAGCCACATTGGGGCTAGTTATAGAGTTGTGGGTGCTTTTAGATTCAAGTTGAATTTCCATAAGCAAATTAAACCCCTTAGGTGACTGATCATTTTCCAACATCGCATAAATTTGCTCTAAATTTTGCTCTGCATCTGTAAATACTAGCTCTGACGCTTCTTTGCTCAGATATACCGAACCTTTAATTTGTGGATACACGCCAGAAGGGTGTCCATCTTTGTTTGTCCAACGAACAACTGGAGTATGTAAAAAGTTTAATAGGTTTTGATACGGCCTCACTTTTTCAGCCCTTGGAGTACTAATTGAGATAAAACCCACTGCGCCATTATCAGATGCATGACGGAGCTTTTCTCGACTTGAACCAAAGTGTGCTCCCTCTTCACTGGAGAAGGACTTAGGTTTACCCGATAAGGTGACGACTATTTTGCCTTTAACATCCATATCTTGATAATCATTGTGCTGCAACTCAGGCGCTACGATACCGTAACCAACAAACACTAACTTGCCCGCCATCTTAGTCGTTTCTGTTATAGCGTCAGGGTAAGTGAGAAAATGTTTAGGGTAACTAAGCGTCACATCACCTTTTGAACCCCTTATTGACAATTTTATTGAAGATTGATCAATGTAAGACTGAACAAAATTCACTTTCTGCATATAAGTGTCATTGTTACCTGCTGGTGTTAAGCCATATTTTTCAAATTCAGCAGCAATATATAACTAAGCGATTTCGTGGCCTCTGGAACCTGTATCTCTGCCTTCTAATAAGTCATCAGATAGAAACCTAAGATGCGACTTAATTCGTGATGCCTCAGCAGATATTCCAGGTATTTGTTGAATTTGCTCTGGTTGACATGCAACCAGTAACACAGCTGTCAAAATGGCTCCCAAGCCTAGACTTAACTTCATATTGTTTCCCACTTGTTTTAGTTAGGTATTATAACTTGCACATTAAGCGAGATGCATAGCTACTTCAACCTTGACACACAATTAAACCCGACGAACTTTTCAAGAACTTCTGCTCTGCTAAAGTCATATGACAACCATGCCACGTAAAGCCCAAGACAAAATCCATACTGTGTTAAGACAAGCCATTGATGCGTTTTGGGTGCATGTTTATTATAGTACTATCATGTATGAGGGCATTCCCGATGACCGATTTCAATAATACCGGGCTTTATATCAAGTTTGGCAGTAAGTAGACTTTTCTTTACATAGCGCATTCAAACTGTTTACCTAAATAAGATCATGCAACCTTTTGAGTTTCATCAAGGGCTTGACTCTATTTGCTTTTAGAAAACCTCCAATTGTTAGGACACGTGCACGCTCGTATAAATATAAATCAACTGCACTTCAGCTGACTAGTTACGTTTAAGGTTACACCGTTAATGTTATTTTGACGGATGATACAGATGAGTGATAACTAGCCACTCAAACTTTATAAGACCCTTTTACTGTTAGACAAGAGTCCATATATCTATCTGTTAACTCAAATGGACTACTTTCTAATTATTAATAGATATACCCTGACTTAAATGGTCGATAATAATATTCTAAAACAAGTTTTTGTTAACCTTGCTATTAGTCAGACCATCACCATTATTAAGTTCCATAAACTATTTCTACTTTTAGCCCTGTCTATTAAGATGAGAAAAGTAGCTTATTATATTGAGTAGTTATTATGTCCAGTGAAAAGCATTTATTTCGCATCCAATTTATCGCTAGTGGTGAACGTTATGAACTTTACGTGCGTGAAGTTTGCCAAGGCAGCATGTTTGGGTTTATCGAAATAGGTGACTTTGTTTGGGATACGCATACCAGTTTAGTATTGGATCCTAGTCACGAAAAACTAAAAGATGAGTTTGCTGACGTTACTCGTACTTACGTACCTATGCATAGCATTTTACGTATCGATGAAGTCAAGAAACAAGGCACCTCAAAAATCACAGCTTTATCTGATAAAGTAACCGCCTTCCCTACACCGATTTATACACCCAGAAACTCACCTAAATAAAAAGTTATTTTCACCAAGGTTGAAATATGAAAACATTTTGCGGTTTACTAATATTGAGTCTTTTTTCGTATGTATGTTCTGCTACTGTATCGGTTAAGTTACAGCCATTGCTTGATGAAATTTGGCAATATAACTTATCTATTAGTCCTATATTTGCAACAAGCCAAGGCGTACATGATTTTGATAATAAACTTGCTAACATGTCACCTGATGCACTGGAGAAACGAGACTCTCAATTTCAGGACTTTTTAAAAAAGCTATCTTTTATAGATGAAACTGAATTAACCAGAAATGAGCAAATTAGCTTGTTAATTCAACAAAGGAATTTGCAGAACAAAATAGATGAATATCGCTTTAATGCTCATTATATGCCGCTTACATCGGAATCTAGCTTCCATAGTGGTTTAGCTTTTTTACCACGCTCTAGCCGTTTTAAAACCTTAGTGGATTATCAAAATTATCTAGAACGTCTTGAACAGTTCCCGATTTATTTTGAGCAACAGATTAATTGGATGAAAAAAGGCATACAAACCGGGTTCATACAACCTAAGGTAGTGCTGCAAGGTTTTGAAAATTCAGTCAAAGGCTTTATACATGACTCACCTGAAGACAGTGTGTTTTATGCACCCTTTCATAAATTAAAGACTGCCAGCATTGATTCCATTCACCATCAAAAATTAACGGAAGAAGCGAATAAAATAATTACGAACCATGTTTTTAGTGCGTATCAAAAATTTTTTGATTTTTTAATTACTGAATATATTCCAAAAGGAAAATCTAATATTTCCGCCATATCCTTACCAAATGGTGCGGCCTATTATCAGAATCAAAGTGATTTTTATACTACAACTCAAATGTCAGTAGATGAAATTCATACCTTAGGCCTAGGTGAAGTTAAACGTATTCGTGCTGAGATGCAGACTATTATTAATCAACTTAAATATGACGGAAGTATTAATCAGTTTATTCAATACTTGCGCACTGATAAAAAGTTTTATGCTCAAACAGCCGAAGAGCTGATAAAAGAAGCCTCATATATTGCGAAAAAGATGGATGCAAAACTTCCACAATTATTCAACTATTTGCCTCGCACTCCATACGGTGTAGAGCCTGTGCCCGAAAATATTGCACCAAAATATACAACGGGTCGTTACATCTCCCCAGCTAACGACAGCCAACCTGGTTTCTATTGGGTCAATACATTTGCACTTGATAAGCGACCTCTATACGCACTCACAGCTTTAACTCTCCATGAAGCAGTTCCTGGTCACCATCTACAGATATCTTTGTCTCGTGAAATGACAGAGCTCCCAGACGTAAGACGCTACACCTACATTTCAGCATTTGGTGAAGGTTGGGGATTATATGCAGAGTTCTTAGGTAAAGAAGTGCACATGTACGATGACCCCTACGATGAATTCGGTCGTTTGAGCTATGAAATGTGGCGAGCTTGTCGATTAGTGGTAGATACTGGCATGCATGTTAAAGGTTGGTCTAGACAAAAAGCCATCAACTATATGTTGGACAATACAGCTCTTTCTGAACATAACGTTACTACCGAGATCGATCGCTATATATCTTGGCCAGCACAGGCGTTGTCTTACAAAATTGGTGAACTAACAATAAAAAGATTACGTAACCAAGCAGAAGAAGCATTAGGTGCAAACTTTGATTTGCGGGAATTTCATCAAGCAGTTCTGGAACATGGGTCGATACCTCTTTCTGTATTAGATGAAAATATCCAACTATTTATACAACAACAGTAAGGTTCACATAACCTTACTATACAAAGCAGTCTGTTTTAAATTAAGCATTCCTTTAGTAATAAATCAAACTCATGTTTTTGCACGGGCATAATAGATAGGCGATTTGCTTTTTTCACTAGACCAATCTGCTCAATACTTGTCATCTGCTTAATGGTTTTTAAGTCCAAAGTTTCTTTAAATTTTTGTTTAAATTGTATATCAACCATTACCCATCTGGGATTATCTATTGGCGATTTGGGTTCGTAATATTGAGACTCAGGATCAAATTGTGTGTGATCAGGGTAGCCCTCTTTAATCACTTGAGCTAAACCAACGATACCAACATTTTTGCAACTAGAATGGTAAATAAATACCAGATCACCTATCTTCACGTTATCTCGTAAAAAATTACGGGCCTGATAGTTACGAATACCATCCCAATGTTCAGTTTGATCTGGAATATTGGCTAAATCATCAATGCTAAATGCATCTGGCTCAGTTTTAAATAGCCAATATTGCATAGGTAATCCTCTAATAGTTTATTTCATCGAACAGTAAGATCGTCACAACAACTATTGACGCACCCCATTTTAATCTAGACACAAAGGTAACAGCAGATAATTAACAATCAACCATAGTCGTTTCTGATATTAATTTAATTAGTATATATCTCACCAAAATAGCATTGATGTCATTCCTATATGATGTTTTAAAACACAAATACGTTATTTCTGGACAACATAAACTGGCAGTAAAAAGTAACTTTTCGTTAAAATAGACAAATTATATCAGGCTTTAATAAAACTTTTTTAATGGCGATATAAATGATGTGTTCATCTGCCAAATAAGATTCCAGTCCTTCTCATTATGGGGAGGTCTCATATCTTGTTAGCAAAAAAAACATAGGTTCTCAATTCATCTGAACTATTCAGGACTAGACTTACAAGTTTTTAAACAGAAAAAGGCCTACATTTGCGAGTGGTCTTTCTTCTAAATGGGGGTATGCGGGGGTGGCCTTCCAGCAATGTGCGAGGCACTCTACAGCGCCATACCAGTGCTACTTTGAAGGAGGATAAAGAAGCTTTGCCTGTAGCTGCTCAGATGCATAATCGATTAAGCCACAAGCCTTACTAAATTGCAGATACAAAAAAGGGCTACCCATACGGATAGCCCTTTCTCTAAATAGGAGCCTGGCAATGTGCTACTCTCGCATGGGGAAACCCCAAACTACCATCGCCGCTAATGTGTTTCACTTCTGAGTTCGGAATGGGATCAGGTGGTGCCACATCGCTATTGTCGCCAGACAAAAACT